>Ga0209633_10001049_pt1 | contig 29790 bp, 29 predicted proteins | sample Cruoilmetagenom1_FD_187290 | JGI IMG/M metagenome (GOLD analysis project Ga0209633, IMG submission 187290) | Oil polluted marine microbial communities from Coal Oil Point, Santa Barbara, California, USA - Sample 1 (SPAdes) (version 2) | ecosystem: Environmental > Aquatic > Marine > Oil seeps ... | reverse complement strand
ATCAATAGGTCCAAATTTACCAACTCCAGCATTGGCAAGAACAACATCTAATTGCCCCCACTTTGAAATAATTTTTTCAATAGCTATTTTTTCATCTTCTAAAACTGCAACATCAGATGCTATTGCTAGTACTCGGTCGTCACTACTCAATTGAGCAGCTGCCTTTTCCGCCGATTCCAGATTCCGGCCACTAATAGCAACCCGCATTCCTGCTTCTAATAAGCTTTTAGCTACTCCATAACCAATTCCTTTCGTACCGCCTGTTATATAGACTACTTTATTTTTAAGTGTTTCCATCTTTAAATTTTTATTAAAGGTAAGATAGTTTGTGATAATGATAATTTGCTTTTTACATAAATTTACAACTATGTTATAATCTTCATTATGTTAAATAAAATTTATTATCTAATGATTAATGTTATAAATTATTAAGATTTAATAAGTTAGATTTGAAAAGTCATAAGGGTCATATAGTTACTATTAACAATATCTCTTCGTATTAAAATATTATGAAAATAATTCATCAAATGTTGAGGGGTAATTCAATTTTACAAACGGAAATAAAACTGAGTCTAACAACGATTATAATTAATTCACCAATATTTTGTAATCTATTATAAATCACTACCATAGGTAGTCAAATTTAATCGGTAGTAAAGGATCGTAACCAGGTTTATCTGATAGGTTGGGACCTCTCCAAGTTAATTTTTCACTTTTATTTAGCTCTCCAACTCTTTTTATTTTTGGTTTATTACCAATTAATATTGTTTCCATCACTTTGTGCAATGTTAGTTTGTTGGCCAGACGAGGATGAACGGCATAATTGATTCCATACAGGTCTTGAACGCTATTATATGAAATTGAATCATATTTGCCATTCGCATAATTCAAAACTCCATGAGCTATTGAGGATGACAGGGAGTAATTATCTGAAGTAAATATATCTCCCCAGGCATAGATTAAATTCAAAATATCTTCCTTTTCGGTATTGCTATAATTTGGGTGTTCGTCTTTTACATGTTGTATTAACCCTTGAATTTCATTAGAAAGACGGGAGGAGCCGGTTCTTTTATTTGCAACAAATCTATAACTTTCAAACAATATTTCATCTGTTAAAAAAAAAGCAACATAATATTTCTTAAGGTTGGGCTTTTTCATTTCAAGTAGAGAAGTACTTATCTTGTCCGAAGCATAAAAAACAGGATTAAATGGAATATGAGCACGGCCCATACTTTCGCACCAGCCTTTTGGGACATAAGAATATTGAGTTGGATCATTAACTTGTTCTTCAGTTTGAAATGAATCACCATTCCTTATTCTAACGAATATTTTACGCTGTTTAGGGTGAAATAGTTGGACTGCTCCATAAAAGTCCCCCCCTAAGGAATTTATGCATTCTTTAAAAATGTCAATATGATTTCCTGAAAACGAATTGGCTGGGTATTTTTTCTGCAAGTGTAGAATTGCCAACTTCAATTCTCGATTAGTTGGTATATTAAATTTTTCCATAAGTCTATTCCCCTCTGAGCTTTGTTTTTATAAACGACTGTTTACTTGAAATAACTCTGAAAACAGATTTTATCAAACAAAGGTAGTTATAAACGAATTTTTGTCCAAGTGGGATTTAATGGGGATATTTTAAGTACTCGAGATGGGATTTGACTTTCGTCTGAACAAAAGTTTAAACTAAAAAACGTTTTACAACACAGGCTATAATCCATTGCTTGATTTGGTGTAAAACCCAAAAGTTTGTTTAAATTTACTCGGCTGCTTCCTACTTCGAAAAATTCCTGCGGAATTTTACTCGCAAAGGAATCATAGCCTAAACGTTAGGCACAACACAATCAAGACATGATCGAGCAAAGAACTCAATTTGAAAATGCGATTTCTGAACTAAAAGATTTATTGGCTCAAGACTCTAATAATGAAAGTAAATTTCAAAATTGGTTTGAGAATCACCCAATAGTCATGAGTTCTTTGCATTACAAAGAGAATATTCCACACCCAAATCTCAAGGCTTTTAACGGAGAGTTATTCATTCCAGATTTTATTGTACAATTACTTAACAACACCTGGGAAATTTTTGAGTTGAAGTTGCCTTTTGAAAAGCTTCTTAAGAGTAAAGAAAGGAGAAACACTTTTTATGCAAAGATTTATGAATACTGTCAGCAATGTATTGAATACTCTGAATTTTTTTATGATAATACCAATAGATTAAACTTTGAATTGGAGCACGGTTTCAACATTCCATTTCCTCCTCGAAGCACTCTGATTGTTGGGCGAGATAACGGAATTGATAGATTTAAATTAAATAAGCAACTAGACCAGTTTACAAACCGAATTAATATTATAACCTTTGATGATATATTAAGGCAACTTGAATTTGATAGACTCAAAGTTCTTGGAGATTATGAAAATATTCAGGGATTATCAGTTCTTTTAGTGGCTAACATTAAAAATTCTGGTAGGCTTAATTATTTGTTTTCATGTGGGAGCAAAGGAGATGAAAATAATATCTCCATTTATGTCAATACTCAGAACCAAATATGTTACAAGCTAATTGACAAAAAGGGTAAAATACTTGAAGGAAGTATTGACAACCAAGCTTCGAAATTTGAGTTTGGTAAATCAATGTATTTTCTTTTTGAATTTGGATTCGGAGCAGATTACACGGTTTGTAGTTCTGAAGTCAATGGGAATTATGGGTCTGTAATCCGTACTAGTAAAATGGAATTTGATTATAATGACCTAATTAAGAATACGGTTATCGGGACAAATTATGATGGAAAACAAAACAGCAACTTCGATTTATATGGATTTGTTAGTTGGCCGAACACATTCTCTTTAGAAAACAGACTTATACTTAGGAATGAGGTAATTGACAAATTTCTTAACAACAAAGAAATTCCAGACGCTCAAATAATATTTTATGATAATCGCTTCTTGTATAAAAACTCTAATCAAAATTTCACTAAAAATAATGACTGTACAATTAATGACTTCGTTCAAACAAATAAAGACAATCAACCAGGATTGATAACCAAAGGAGTTAAAAAAGGGGAACTTTTTGTCCCGGTAATCTATAATCAATCAAAATAAGTGGTGTGCCTAATAAAGGCTAATATCCATTGCAAACTAACTTCAATCTATATTTCTTAATTTTAATCAGCTGATACCTATTCGATTGTTCCGGTGGAACACAACTCACAACGGAATCATAGCTAAACATTGTATTAAAAGAACAATGATAAGTTAAATAAATAAGTTTTGTCAACCATATTGTCAACTAATATAAAATAGCCCTGTAAATTAAATACTTACAGGGCTAATTGTGGAGAAGATGGGAGTCGAACCCACGACCTCTTAACTGCCAGTCAAGCGCTCTAGCCAGCTGAGCTACATCCCCAAAATATTATTAAGAAGCTCCTTTTAAAACCAACAATGGAATTCTGCTTTCAAAATCTTTTTTATACACCCTTTCTTTTTCCCAAAGACGAATAAAAAACCCCCTTTTACGTCTAATTACACATAACAAATCAGGATTTGACTCATGAATATGCTCTAAAACCCCTTGAAAAATGGTAGCATTTTCGGTAGTTATAAAATTTGTCTTTAAAGCATTTAATTCTTCGTTTAATTCAACATTTTCAACTGCTGAATTAGGTGTTATTACTTTTAACAGATCTAATTTAGGATTAAACTTATTAAAAACGGCTTTCAATGGTTCTAAAACATCTGGAGATGAAATATAACTAGATTTTATAGCCATTAATACTTTTGAAACCGCTTTGAACGCGTATCCTTTTGGTACAATTAAAATTGGGATTACTGTGTTCTTTATTAACCCTCCGGCAATCTTCCCTAAATAAACTTTCTCGTCTGTAGTGATACTTCTAGCAGAAGAAATAATTAAATCTATATGTAACTGTTTAGATACTCTACTAATACTATCAATAACGTCACCTTTAATGGATTTAGAAATAATCTCAACTCCTTTGGTATCAACTTCATTTAAAACAGCTTTCAATTCTTTGTTACTGTCTTCTTCCAACACAGTATCTATATTCTTCATGGAGCTGGCTACCTTAGAAACACCATAAACTTTAATAACGTATATAGTTATATTAGTTCCTTCCGTAAAATCAATTGCATATTGCAATGTATTTACTGCATTTTTATTTGAACCGATGGGAACTAAAATGTTTTTCATTGAATTAATTTTTACAAATATAATTTAATTTTTTGTACAAAAAACCCTTACGTTTCGGCAAGGGTTTTAATTATAAAAAGTACAGCTAATTATCTGTACAATAAAATATTAATATCTATAATGTTCAGGTTTAAATGGCCCTTTTACAGAAACGCCTATATATGCGGCTTGGTCTTTACGTAATTCCGTTAATTCAATACCAATTTTTTCTAAATGCAACCATGCTACCTTCTCATCAAGATGTTTAGGCAACATATATACTTTGTTTTCATATTTACTCGCATTGTTCCAAAGTTCAATTTGAGCTAAAGTTTGATTGGTAAAAGAATTACTCATTACAAAACTTGGGTGCCCTGTGGCACAACCTAAATTCACCAAACGACCTTCTGCTAAAATGATTACATCTTTCCCATCAATAGAATATTTATCTACTTGCGGTTTAATTTCTATTTTAGTATCACCGTAATTTTTGTTTAACCAAGCCATATCAATTTCATTGTCAAAATGACCTATATTACATACGATAGCTTTATCTTTTAACGCCCTAAAATGATGTTCTTGAACAATATCTTTATTTCCAGTAGTAGTAATTACGATATCTGTATTACCAATAACCGTCTCTAATTTCTTTACTTCAAAACCATCCATTGCAGCTTGTAATGCACAAATTGGATCAATTTCTGTAACGGTTACTATAGCACCAGCTCCTTGAAAAGACGCTGCCGTACCTTTACCAACATCACCATAACCACAAACAGTAACGCGTTTTCCTGCAATCATTAAGTCGGTTGCTCTTTTAATAGCATCTACTGCCGATTCTCTACATCCATATTTGTTGTCAAACTTTGATTTAGTTACAGAATCATTAACATTTATTGCCGGCATAGGTAAAGTACCCGATTTTACTCTATCATATAAACGATGTACTCCGGTAGTAGTTTCTTCACTTAATCCGTTAATTCCGGCAGCCAATTCTGGATAACGATCTAATACCATATTCGTTAGATCACCACCATCATCTAATATCATATTCAACGGTTTTCTATCTTCTCCAAAAAATAAAGTTTGTTCAATACACCAATCAAATTCTTCTTCGTTCATACCTTTCCAAGCATAAACCGGAATTCCTTCAGCAGCAATAGCGGCGGCGGCCTGATCTTGTGTTGAGAAAATATTACAAGAACTCCATGTAACCTCAGCACCCAGTGCCATCAAGGTTTCAATCAAAACGGCAGTTTGGATCGTCATATGTAAACATCCCGCAATCCGAGCTCCTTTTAAAGGTTGTTCATTCTTATACTCTTCACGTAGACTCATTAAGCCCGGCATTTCGGCTTCTGCTAGTTCTATTTCTTTTCTTCCCCAATCAGCTAAAGAAATATCTTTTACTTTGTAAGCTACATAAGGCGTAGTTTTTGTACTCATATTGTTATCTTTGTATATTAGTCCGCAAAAATACAAAATACCTCTGAGAAATTAAATGCCTTTATATAAAACTATAAATCCAACTAAAGAAACTGCCATCTATATCTGGCAAATTACTGAATCTTTTGACGATTTAAATACACAATTTTTAACTGAATACAGTTTAAATCGCCTTAACGGAATGCAATCAGAATTACATCAAAAAGGCTTTTTAAGTATTAGACATTTATTAAAAGAGGCAGGTTATTCTGATAGCGATCTTTACTATAAAAATAATGGGAAACCTCATTTAAAAGATGGCAAACATATTTCGATAACTCATTCATTTATCTTTAGCGCTATTATTATTAGTGATGCTACTCATGTTGGCATTGACATAGAAAAACAACGAGATAAAATTTTACGTATTGCTCATAAATTTACCACAGTTGAAGATTATAATAATTTGAACAACGAGAAAGATCTCGTTAGAAAATTGACAATAGTTTGGGGTGCTAAAGAATCATTATATAAAATTTACGAGCAAGAAGGGTTGAGTTTTTTAAAACATATTTATGTAGAAGATTTTTGTTTTGAAGATGCGCAAACCACTGCTACCATAACTTTTAAAGATCTTGTTAGTTCATTTACAGTATACTTCTTAGAATTTGAGTGTTTCACTCTGGTCTATGCCTTTTCTTATTTTGATACATTAGATGCATAAAGGTATCTTACAACATATTATCACTTCAAAAAAGGCAGGTAAAAAACTATTGGCCGTATTATTAGACCCTGATAAAGTAAAATTAAACGAAGTATCTAAGCTTTCGCAAAAAGTAAATAAAAAGGCCGATTTTATTTTTGTTGGTGGAAGTACCGTTTCTAATGGAGACACTGAAAAATTGGTACACCAATTAAAAAAACTAACACATATTCCAATTATATTATTTCCCGGAGATTATACACAACTTACTGATGAAGCCGATGCCGTACTATTTCTATCTTTATTATCGGGTGAAAATCCAGAATATTTAATTAATCAACAAATTAAGTCTGTTCCATTATTACATAAATCGCAAATAGAAATTATCCCAACAGGTTATATTTTAATTGATGGTGGCGTAGAAACTTCTGTGCAAAAAGTGAGCAATACCACTCCTATTGACAATAGTAATGACAAATTAGTAAGTCATGTAGCTTTAGCAGGCATGTACATGGGTAAACAACTCATATATCTTGAAGCCGGCAGCGGAGCAAAAACACCTGTTAGTACAGCTATTATTAAAACTGTGATAAATGAGTTAACTATTCCGCTTATTGTTGGTGGTGGAATTAGAACAAAAAAGCAATTAGATAATGCCTATAATGCCGGCGCAGATCTTGTCGTAATTGGTACAGCTTTTGAGAATAATCTCCAATTATTTGACGAATTTTAGTAATATGAATACAATTATTGACTTTTTTTTAGAACCTTATAGAACTGCACCAACACATTTAATATTACTGGAATTTATTGCAATGGTTTTTGGAATTGCGAGTGTTTTGTATGCAAAAAAAGAAAACAAATTAGTTTTTTTAACAGGATTTATAAGTACCAGTATTTACATTTATATTTTATATTACTGGGAAATATTTGGGGACTTAGTAATCAATATTTATTATACGATTATGAGTGTTTATGGTTGGTACATGTGGAACAAATTAGTCAATAACAAAAAAGAACATATTCCAATTTCACGAACAAATACTAAGGAAAAATTAACTGCTCTCGGTATTTTTATTTTAGCTGCAATTTTTGTGATTTTTATCTATAGATATAATAATGTAATGCCAAATCACTTAACCTTTACCGAAAGCTTAAATTATGCAATCACTAATTTAACAGATGGAAGTATAGAAAATTTTAGACTGGCTGTACCATTCATTGATACATTTACAACTGCAACAGCATTTGTAGCTATGTGGCTCATGACTCAGAAAAAAATAGAAAACTGGACGTTTTGGATTGGTACTAATATATTATCCATTCCGTTGTATTTCGTAAAAGGATTAGGGTTTACCGGAATTCAATTCATAATTTTCTTAATTTTAGCAATTCAAGGATATAAAGCATGGAAAAAAAGCTTAGACAATCGCGCGGAACCAACGTTATTAAAGTAGTTATTTTTGGTCCGGAGTCTACGGGTAAAACGACATTATCTAACCAATTAGCGCGGCATTATAATACGGTTTGGGTTGCTGAATATGCCCGGGAATATTTACAGGATAAATGGAATAATGAACGTAAAACCTGTGAAAATTCAGATTTATTACCAATTGCCATCGGACAAATGCAATTAGAAAATGAATTGGTAAAAAAAGCGGATAAAGTGCTTATTTGCGATACAGATCTATTGGAAACCAAAGTCTATTCTGAAGAATATTATGGTGGATTTGTTGATCCTGATTTAGATAAGGCTGCAATCAAAAATTCATATGACCTGTACTTATTGACCTATATTGACACACCTTGGGAAGAAGATGATTTACGTGACAGGCCAGAACAACGAAAAGAAATGTTTGATGCGTTTGAAAATGCTTTAAAAAAACACAATCGTCCGTATATTGTATTGAAAGGTAATAAGCAAACACGAATAAAAACAGCTACAAAAGCCATAGATGCATTGTTAGAAAACAGAGACGATCTAGATAGTTTTTCTGATAATTTAGCTGATATTGATTTGCATTTTTTACATCATAATACAGATATGTCAAATTATGATCTTTAATTGATTAAAAATCTGATTGAGGGCAGTCAATACATAATTAAACCTTTAGACCTAACTAACAAACAGATATTCCCCTCTTGAGAGGGGCAGGGGTGTGTAAAAAATTATGAAAAAGCGTAAAATAATACCATATAACCCAAAACTTAAAGAACTTGCAAAACAATTACGTAATAATTTAACTAAAGCAGAAATTATATTGTGGCTTAAGCTTAAAGGTAAACAAATGTATGGTTACGATTTTCATCGTCAAAAACCAATTGATAACTTTATAGTTGATTTTTTCTGTAATGAATTGATGTTGGCAATTGAAGTAGATGGTTATTCTCATGAACTTATTGAAGTTTACAATAAAGATTTAAAAAAAGATGCTAAGCTAAATAAATTAGAGATTACAGTCTTACGTTTTACTGATCAACAAGTTTTAAAAGAAATGGAGAATGTTTTACGAGCGATAGAATGGTTTATATTTGAATTTGACAAAAATAAAACACACCCCTAACCCCTCTTAAGAGGGGAATAAGATAAATTTATCATTTTAGATAGCTTCACAGCAAAAATAATGAATATTGAAAATCTCATAAAAGAACTCTCCTTCAAAGCTATTAGAAGTAGTGGTGCCGGTGGGCAACACGTTAATAAAGTATCTTCTAAGATTGAATTGACATTTGATCTTGATGCTTCTAAGATTTTAACAGATAAACAGAAGTTACTTCTCATCAAAAATTTATCCAATCGCTTAACTAAAGAAAATATACTTATTCTATTTACCGATGAAAGTAGAAGTCAACATAAAAACAAGGAAATCGCTAAAAATCGTTTTATCGAAATCATCAAAAAAGGATTAATTATTCCTAAAAAAAGGAAAGCCACAAAACCTTCTAAAGCCTCGGTAAAAAAAAGATTGGATAGCAAAAAGAAAACCTCCGAAAAGAAAACAAGTAGGAAAAAACCTTCTATTTAATAGGTTTTTTATAAAAATTACGTCAATTCGAGTGATCCGATCTCGAATTTTCGGGAGAGGATTGTATCGAGAATAGTAATTTTAGAGCAAAAAAACCATTCTCGATATATTTTTTTTCATTTCATTACAATAAACTATGTCATTCCTGCCTAAGATTGCAATAGATTCCTGCCTACGCAGGAATGACAAAATTACTTTTAAACAAATTTTTAATTATATCTGGTTTTTATTATAGAGGAATATTACCGTGTTTTCTATCTGGCCTATTTACCTTCTTATTCTCTAACACTGTAAAAGCCTTTATCAATTTTCTACGTGTATTTTTAGGTAAAATTATTTCATCAATAAATCCCCGTCTGGCAGCTCTATAAGGATCTGCAAATTTAAAAGCATACTCAGCTTCTTTTTCTTTCCATTTAGCTTCGGGATCTTTGGCTTCTTTAATTTCATTTTTGAAAATTATTTCAGCAGCACCTTTAGCGCCCATAACAGCAATTTCAGCTGTTGGCCATGCAAAGTTCATATCGGCTCCAATATGTTTAGAGTTCATTACATCATATGCTCCTCCATACGCCTTTCTGGTAATGACAGTAACTCTAGGTACTGTTGCTTCACTTAGTGCATATAGTAATTTCGCTCCGTTTGTTATAATACCGTTCCATTCTTGATTGGTTCCAGGTAAAAATCCCGGAACGTCAACCAACACCAACAAAGGAATATTAAAACAATCACAAAAACGGGTAAATCGCGCTCCTTTTTTTGAAGAATCCACATCTAAACAACCTGCTAAACTCATTGGCTGGTTAGCAATAATACCAATACTTCTTCCTCCAATACGTGAAAAACCTACTACTATATTATCTGCATAATCTTTATGAATCTCAAAGAAGCTTTCCTTATCTGATAATCCTGAAATAACAGCACGCATATCGTAAGGTTTACTGCTATCATCAGGAACTAAATTTTCTAACTCTTCTCGAATTTCATCTTTAAGTTCATAAGGAATTTTAGCCGTTACTTCTTTATTGTTTTGAGGGATATAACCCAATAGTGTCTTAATCTCTTCTAGACACTGAATATCATTGGCTGCTGTTAAATGGGTTACCCCCGATTTTGTTGAATGCGTACTTGCACCACCCAACTCTTCGGAAGTAACTTCTTCGTTTGTTACCGTCTTCACTACGTTTGGCCCTGTTACAAACATATAACTAGTATCTTCCACCATAATAGTAAAATCCGTCATTGCCGGAGAGTATACAGCACCACCGGCACAAGGTCCCATGATCGCTGAAATTTGAGGTATTACTCCAGAAGATTGAACATTTCTATAAAAAATATCAGCATATCCACCCAATGATCTAACACCTTCCTGGATGCGTGCTCCGCCTGAGTCATTCAAACCAATAACCGGAGCTCCTACTTTCAATGCCATATCCATAATTTTACATATTTTCTCAGCATGGGTTTCTGATAATGCGCCTCCAAAAACTGTAAAATCCTGTGCAAAAACATATACTAGTCTTCCGTTTATGGTGCCATAACCTGTGACAACACCATCACCATAAAATAGTTGTTTATCCATACCAAAATCTGTAGTACGATGGGTTACTAAAATTCCTGCTTCTTCAAAAGAACCTTCATCTAATAAATAGTGAATACGTTCTCTTGCCGTTAGTTTTCCTTTTTTATGCTGATTATCAATCCGCTTTTGCCCACCACCTAATTTAGCTTCGGCAATTTTATCTTGTAATTGTTGGATTTTAGGGTTCATTATTTGAGAGTTGGTATTTTTAAAATTTCTTGTTCTTCTTTATAGATCTGCCAAGCAATAGATGCAGCAATTTTAGCTTCAATTTCTTGCTGTTTCTTTAAAATATCGGGATTGTAATAATTTTTTACAAAATGTGTATCAAAATTTCCTGAAATAAATGCATTATGTTCACAAACAAATTTTCCGAATGGCAAGGTAGTCTCTACACCTTCTATATTGTAATTTTGGATAGCTTCTCTCATTAATGCAATAGCAGCTGTTCTATCTTTCCCATAAGTAATTAATTTTGAAAGCATCGGATCATAATAGATAGGTATTTCCATACCTTCTCGGAAACCATCATCAACTCGTATATTTTTTCCTCTTGGTAATTTGTACTTTGTTAAAGTGCCAATACTAGGTGAAAAATCATTTAACGAATCTTCGGCATAAACACGTAATTCAATGGCGTGGCCTTTTATTTTTAAATCACTTTGAGAAAAAGAAATTGCTTCTCCTCTTGCAATTCTTATTTGTTGCTCAACCAAATCAATTCCTGTTATGAACTCAGTTACCGGATGTTCAACTTGTAAACGCGTATTCATTTCTAAAAAATAAAAATTATGCTTCTCATCTAATAAAAATTCAACGGTACCGGCACTTATATAATCACAAGATTTAGCAACATTAACTGCTGCTTTGCCCATTTTTTCTCTTAATTCAGGTGTTAAAACAGAAGAAGGGGCTTCTTCTATAACTTTTTGATGACGTCTTTGTATGCTACATTCACGTTCAAAAAAATGAAGTATATTACCATGAGTATCGGCTAAAATCTGAATTTCAATATGACGAGGAGAAGTGATATATTTTTCAATAAAAACCGACCCATCGCCAAAAGATGACGTAGCTTCAGATATAGCTCGTTTCATTTGTTCTTCGACTTCTGATTCATTTTCTACAATTCGCATTCCTTTACCTCCACCTCCGGCTGCAGCTTTTATTAGAATAGGAAATCCTATTTTTTTTGCAATATCAACAGCTTTTTTAATATCTGTCACTGCCTCATCAATACCTGGAACCATAGGAATATCGTAATTTTTAACAGTTTCTTTTGCCGCTAATTTATTCCCCATAACTCTAATGGCATGTGATTTAGGTCCAATAAATACGATATCATTCTTTTCGGCTAGTTCGGCAAAATCGGCATTTTCACTTAAAAAACCATATCCAGGATGAATACCATCAACATTTAATTCTTTGCATATTTCTAGGATCTTGTCCCCTAATAAATATGATTGATTTGAAGGAGGTGGTCCAATACATACAGCTTCATCAGCAAAAAATACATAAGGCGAATTTCTATCTGCTTCTGAAAAAACGGCAACGGTTTTAATCCCCATTTTCTTTGCGGTACGCATTACTCGGAGTGCTATCTCTCCTCTATTTGCAATTAATATTTTTTTCATATTTCTATTCAATTTTGACTAACAATTGTCCTTTTTCAACGGTATCACCCTTACTGACAGAAATACTTTGAATGACTCCCTCTTTAGGTGATGTAAATGTGCTCTCCATTTTCATTGCTTCTAACACTAATAAGCTATCCCCTTCCTTAACCTTTTGACCTTCTTTTACTGATACATCAATAATTAATCCCGGCATTGGCGCTTTAACTTCATTCTCTTTATGCGATGTTTTAGAAGTAAGTCCCAGATTATTGATTATTATATCTAAGTCATCATTTATAGAAACAAAATATCTATTGCCATTAACAGAAATAGAATATTTCTTTTTGTCAAAATCTTTGTCTAAAATTTCTACTTGAAATGAAGTGTTTTCCTCTAAAACATGATACTTTTTTGCTGATACTTTGACAGCATCTAATGCAGGAAGTACATCACTATTTAGATCGTATAAATCATTTACATTGAGTTTAAGGTAAGTACCCATAAGTATTTTATATGATAAGTTAATAAGATATAAAATTATGACTAATTAAGTATAATAATGACTGTTTTACGAAAATTTTTAAAATATAATTCTAAACCTTTATGCAACCCTTTTACTTAAAAAATAAAGATGGGAATTTCTGATTACCACGTTAATACATATTCTCTTAAGTTTGAAACTAATATATTATCCAGTTCCGCAAGGTTATCCTTTGAAGTCTTTGTAAAAAGAAACCCGAAAAGAGGATATTTTAAATGGTCAATTTTTCTTAATTCTAAGGGATCCTTAAAAGTAGACATCAGTTTATCGTAATCAAATGACTTAATTTGATCAACCGTGTAACCTGAAGCATTGTTTAATATTATAATACTATAAATTGCATCATCAAAAGTTTTTAATATAGAATCCCAATCAGGCTTTTTTTGTTCAAAATAATATTGGTATGGGTTAATCCCAAAAGCATGATATGTTAAATCTGCTGTAGTACACCAACCACCAAAACGCATAGGATTTCCTTCAATAGGAATTACCATATCATTCTCTATTCTAATTTCTATATGGAGCGGAAAATTGGTTAAACCGGCCAGATCGTTCAAGTTTTTTAAAAATAACTGTACTTGATCCTTTAACTCATGGATTAGTGTAGTAGAAGTGAAATATAGTCGGTCACTCACATCATCTGTTGAAGAAAATTTATGTTCCAACATATTTAAAATTACCGGTTCTCCCGTGTCGTTAAAATAACAATCAACAGCATATTCCTTTCCTTTAATATAAGACTCAATAATAAACTCTTTAGCATTCATCACTTTTAATGGATAGAGGTCTTTTACCAATTCGATTTCTGTATTTAACGAAACTAAGGCATTGCCCCAATCATTCTTGTTTTTTATAATATGAACACCCATACTAAAAAACCCAACATTTGGCTTTACAACAATAAGCTTTGGTAAGGTTTTATAATCAATATCTTTTAACTGATTAAAAGCAACTTTTTTAAAATAAAAATCGGGAAATAATTTCGAAATTAATTCTCTGAATTTTTCTTTATTTTTAAAGAGCTCTATCTGTTGAGGCAGGTTGGTTTCTTCTAAATTTTTACTAATCCACCCAATAGCATTTTCAGAATTAGTATAGAGTAATTCATTTTCATTTATAATTGAATGAATTGCATCATTATCTGAAATAAGATTAGTACTATTAATAGTGTTTATTGACTTTGCATATTCACTCTTTAAAACTGGTATTTCATATTTATTTATGGTATCTATCAAAAAATCAGACACATAAGGTTTGTCTAGTATTATCATCAATTATCGATTTGTCGATAGTAAATTTAAGCTGTTTTATTTAAAAAAAGAGAAACATTTATTACCTAATTAAATACACTCTTTTCAAGAAAATCGTCATATCTTTGCACCAACCTTAAAGGGGGTGTTCGTTTCTAAACGATCTGAGATTATACCCATTGAACCTGAACAGATAATGCTGTTAAGGGATTCAAGCGTTTAAAAAATGTCCACTGGACATTTTTAGCAAAGAAGTCCGACGGCGCTATGGCTATAAGATCCTATTTGGATAACTCTTAACAAAGAATTTTCACCTCTTTTTATTTTAATAACCTTTTTGCGAAAATTCGTAAAATATTATGTCATAAATTGATGAAAAAAATTATATTTTTTATTCCATTCCTTTTCGGAATAGCTACACATGCACAAAAATCTGACTTAAAAAAAGATACTATAAAGCTTGATGAAATATTGGTACGAGCTGTAAGGGTAAGCGCCACCTCACCAATTACACATGCTAATATTTCAAAGGAGGAAATTAGCAAGAGAAACTTAGGACAAGATATTCCTATTTTAATGAACTTTTTACCTTCGGTTGTTACTACTAGTGATGCTGGAGCCGGTGTAGGTTATACAGGAATCCGTGTGAGAGGTGTCAGCGCACAATCCACCAATATTACTATTAACGGAATACCTTATAACGATGCTGAATCTTTAGGCACTTTTTGGGTTGATCTGCCTGATTTTTCTAGCTCTGTAGAAAATTTACAACTGCAAAGGGGTGTTGGAACTTCTACGAACGGATCTGGTGCTTTTGGTGCAAGTTTAAATTTATTGACCGATGCTATTTCTGAAGAAGCTAATGGGGAAATAAGTAATTCTTTCGGTTCTTTTAATACCAGAAAGCATACCCTAAAATTTAGTACCGGAAAACTCAATGATCATATTGAAATCGCAGGACGGTTCTCTAAGATTAAATCGGATGGTTATATCGATAGGGCAACTTCAGATCTAGAATCGTATTTTTTACAAGCTTCTTATGTTGATGATAACACACTTATAAAAGCCTTGACTTTTGGCGGTCATGAGGTTACCTATCAAGCATGGAATGGTGTAAGTCAAGATCAAATTGACGTGTATGGAAGAACCTATAATCCTTCAGGGGAATATTTTGATGAAAATAATAATAAACAGTTTTATGATAATGAAATAGATAATTACAAACAAGACCATTATCAATTGCATTGGAATGAACGATTTAATAATTATTGGTCTACCAATATCGGATTAAATTATACTTATGGACGAGGCTATTTCGAACAATTTAAAGAAGATCAAAACTTTGAAGATTACGATTTTTCTGAGCTAATAATTGATGGAGAAACTATCAATTCAACAGATTTGATCAGAAGACGTTGGTTAGATAATGATTTTTATGTGGTCAATGCGAATGCAACCTACAAAAAGGAGCAACTGAATTTAACTTTTGGAGGTTCTTATAGTAACTATAGAGGAGATCATTTTGGTGAAGTAATATGGGCCAATTTTGCCAGTGATAGCCAAATTAGAGACCATTATTATGATAGTAATAGCGATAAAACAGATATTAACTTTTTTGCTAAAACTACCTATAAAGTTAACGAAAAGATAAGCTTATTCAGCGATGTTCAATTCCGTTTCGTCGACTATAAAACTAACGGATTGACCTCAGATAGATTTTTAATTGATGTAGACAAAACTTATGATTTTTTTAACCCAAAGGCGGGAATTACCTATACATTAAACCCTTCAAACCATCTCTATTTTTCATATGCAAGAGCTAATAGAGAACCTAGTAGAACTGATTTTGAAAATGGTAATCCAAAATCTGAAAAATTAAATGATTATGAACTTGGATGGCGTTTACGGAATGATAAATTCCAATTAAATTCTAATCTTTATTTTATGAAATACCAAGATCAATTAATTCTTACGGGAGAAATTGATGATGTAGGTAATCCAATTAGAGCAAATAGTGGTAAAAGTTATCGTTTAGGCCTAGAGATCGATGCCATGATTAAATTATCTAACAAATTTATTTTACAACCAAATATTGCATTGAGCAATAATAAAAACATCGATTATATAGCTCCAATTGATGGTGAATTAGTTAATTTAGGAAATACCAACATTTCGTATTCTCCTGATATTGTTGCAGCTAATAACTTACAGTTCAGTCCTAATGATAAATTTCAAATTTCGTTCCTTTCAAAATATGTGTCAAAACAATTTATGGGCAATTTAGATAGTGAGGTTTCAAAAAATGACCTTCTAAAGAGTTATTTCGTAAATGACGTAAATATTAGTTACGAAATTAAAACAGAGAAAGTTTTTAAATCTATTGTCCTTTCCGGATTGATAAATAATATTTTTAATGAAAAATACATTTCAAACGGGTATTATTTTAGTTATGATGACACCTGGTCTGTTGCAGGACAAACCAAAACTTTAGATGGTGCTGGTTATTATCCACAAGCAACAACCAATTTTTTAATAGGTGCTACCTTAAACTTTTAAATTAGAATTGGTCTATTTTGTAAAATAATTTTCTAATTACTAACTCTTTGTGCATTTTGAATAAATTTTGTCAATTAACTTCATTCAGTTCGGCTTAGCCTCGTGTCGAGTGAATTTTGCTCATAATAATGAGTAAAATTAGTATCGATACAATTTTCTATCGAAAATCACTCGAACTGACATATGATTTATAAAAGATCATTCAAAATGCACATCAAATAATTGTTAGTATAATTTGAATTCTTAGTTTAACAATTAAGAGCAACAATTGTTTCGCATTCTTATAATAGTTAAAGTTACCTTTGCAGAATGAAAGTATCAGATTCAGTCAAAGGTTATTTATTGGCATTAGTATCTGTAATTGCTGTTTCTAATGTTTATATTTTCAGTAAGGTTGCACTAAAAGAAGTAAGTTTGCCTCAATTTGGCGTGTACTGGTTTGCCTTTGGTTTGTTATGGATATTACTGTTTGCCTGGTATCGTAGATCATTTACTATTTTTAAGGATCTTTCTGGTCGCTGTTATTTAGTTTTAATACTGTTAGGAATTTTTGAAGTTATTGGCACCTATTTTTTCTTTAAAGCTATTGACACAATTTCTAACCCCACAATAGTTTCGTTTATTGGAAATATCGCCCCTGCATTTATTATTACATTAAGTTTTTTTGTACTCAAAGAACGCTTTAATACCTTAGAGTTTTGGGGAATAATACTAGCATTGTCAGGAGCATTTATAATAAGTTATAAAGGCAACGCGGGCATAGAAGATATGTTTATAGATGGTGCTCAATACGTATTGTATTCGAGTATATTTGGTGCCATAAATGCGGTGATAATAAAAAAGAAGATAGAAAAAATTCATCCTATTATATTAACCATAAGCCGAAGTTTATTTCTGCTTATTTTTTCGATAATAGCACTAAGTTATATTCAAGAAACATGGTTGATATCTGCCAATGCACTAAAGAATATTTTTATTGGTTCTCTTTTAGGTCCATTTTTAACGGTTATAGCGGGTTACTTAGCATTACAATATATTCCGCTTTCTAACAAAGCAATTATAGCCAGTACTAGAGGTTTATTTGTATTGTTAGGTTCTTATCTTTACTTTGGTGAGTTTCCTGAACTAATTGCATTGATAGGAGGTATTGTAACAATTATCGGTGTTCTATTTATAGCTTTTGGAAAGATGAGAATACAGAAAGAAAAGTTGACTTAAAAGATAAAAAAAACCGAAACTTAAAAGCTTCGGTTTTTCAATTTTAATTTGGTTTTAATTATGTGAAAATGATTTGTGTTCTGTCACCGTCACACATTTCATAAAATTCACCAATTGTTATAATATCTGAAACTTCATCAGAAAGATCTTCTTTTTCTAATTTAAACATATCAATGGCTAATTTACATGCATAAATTTCTCCGCCACCAGCAGTAATCATTTCTAAAAATTCATCTACAGGAGGCATATCTAATGCTTCCATTTGTTTACGCATCATACTCGAAACTGCAGTTTCTACACCTGGTAACCCACCAAGCATGGTAGGAAAAGGAAGTCCACCAGGCATACGCATTGCCGGATTACCGGTAGTTGCAGTATGTAAATGATTCATAGATTTTTTAGTAATGCCATCAAGGCCAAAGAAGGTAAAGAATACATTGGTTTCAATACCTTCCATAACAGCTCCGTTAGCCATTACCAAAGTAGCATACACATCTTCCAAAGATCCTTTAGCACAAATGATACATACTTTTTCTAAAGGTTTTTTTTCTTTAATTTCCTTTTTTTTCTCTATTTCTTTTGTTTCCATGTTTAAGTTTTTAAATTATACACAACTAGTTGGTTTTGGTATCCCTGCTATTTTAGATGAAAATTTTAAAGGCCCTTTAGGGAATAATTTATACAATCCTTTAATATCTACAACACCTGATTTTCCTACTTTTCTAATAGTTAATGCTTCACCAGCTTCTGTTTTTTCACGTAGGTAATTGAGTACGTCAAAATGTTGATCAGTTAATTCAATACCAATTTCGTTTGCTATTTCTTTAGCGATATCTTCGTTCCATTGTGACATATCTTCAAGATATCCGTCATCTGAAACATTTACTTGTGCTCCTGCTATTGTTTTTACTTCCATAATATTAATTGTTTTTTATTGATTATTTATTGTTTTTTTACTGTTACATCTTTAGAGACATTTTTCATAAATGTAATTCCGTAACCCAGTGCTTTTTTCATTTCCGGGCTATTCATTTCTTTTATAAGCCTCCATATAGAGTAAGACGGCACACTTTCAGTTTCCATACTATTAAATGCTTTAATTGCATTTTCCATAGTTCCAAGAACTTCAGGTTGCGTCATTTCTTTTACTATTGCCAAAATAGATACAATACTATCTGCTAATTGTTTCAAGTCTTCGGGAGTGAAACCTGTTACTATATTGTCAAAAATTGGTCCTAGTTCTTTAAAGAACCTAAAATAACCTTTTTGCTCAAAAGTGTTCAATTGTTTAGTAAAGTCTATAATTACTTCATTTGCAATAGGGCTAACTTCTTTGCCTAGATCCATTGCCATTTCCAGTGTATCCATCACTTTTTTGATATTACCAATATTCCTTAAAAAGGAAACAGCCAAATCAGTTATTTCTGACGGTTCTAGCTCTACTTGTCTCTTATCAAGCTCTATAACGGTTGAGTCGTATGCATCTTTCCCTATTATGGTTAAGTCACTAACCAAATCCTCAACAACATTTGAATTTAATTTTTGTTGATGTACATACCCAAGTATTAAATCGAGTTTTTTATCGAGCGCATCTATTTGCGATTGAATATTTTTTTCTTCCATTTCGCTCTAAGATTATATTCGCTTTTTTCCGGCCATTGTCATATCTGCTTCAATAGGTAGTTCTTTACCTTTTAACAAAATATGCCAATAGATCCATCTAAATAATATTTTTCCGTAATGGTTCATTTTGGTATTTTTTAACAAACCAAAAGGCCCAATACCAGGTAATGGAAATGTCCCCGGTAACGGTTCAGTTTCATAATTAAAATCGATCAAGGCACCTTTTCCATAACCAGTTTCAATATAGCAATTTGCATGCCCGTCAAATTTAGCCGGTAAAGCTCTTCCTTCCATGGCGGCCAATAGATTTTCCATTAAAATTTCTGCTGCAAAATGTGCTACTGATCCTGCTTTAGAAGTTGGAATATTAGCGGCATCACCAATTACAAATATATTTTCAAATTGTTCAGATTGTAGTGTAAATTTATCTGTTTTCACATAATTCATATCATCACCTAAGCCACTACGTTCAATCATATCAGAACCCATGTTTACAGGTACAATTGTTAAAATATCGAAAGGTATTTCTTGTTCATCATAAGAAACAATTTTTTTATTTTCGTTGTCAACATGACTCAAATAAAAATCAGGAACAACATCAATATTTTTTTCTTCAAGTAAATCACCTAATACTTTTGAAGCAACTGGTTTTGTAAATGCCCCAGACATCAAAGTAACATAAGAAATATTGACTTTATCTCGCATGCCTCTTTCAGCAAAATAGGCTTCTGCTAAACAAACAAACTCAATTGGTGCAACAGGGCATTTGTATGGCAGTTCTGGGATACACATTACTAAGTTACCACCTTCCCAGTCTTTAAATTTTTTATGAAGTGCCACTGCGCCTTCAACAGTATAAAAATCAAAAATATCTTTATACCATAACTTATCTTTTAAACCTTCTGTTTCTGACGGTTGTGTTTGCGTACCCGTAGCAACAATTAAAAAGTCATAATTTAGTACTTGACCACCTTCTAAATGTACTTTATTTTCTTCTCCAACAATTTTATCAATAGGACTAAAAATGACATTTACTCCAGCAGGAAAAAAGTCATATTTAGGTTTTGTTACGTCCTGTTTATTATAGATTCCAAAAGGAATAAATAAAAAGCCAGGTTGATAATAATGTGTTTTATATTGATCTACTATTGTTAATTCCCATTCATCTCTGTCTAATTCTTTATATAATTTATTTAGCATCATCGTACCAGCTGTACCTGCTCCTAATATCAATAATTTCTTCATAATAATTATGTTTTTATTTCTTTATTATGGTACAAATGTATTGTGATAAATAAATATAAAAAGTGATTTTAATCATGTTTATGTGACTAAAGTCACTATTTTCAGTAACTTATGTTACATATAAGTCGTTTTTGACAATTTATTGAAAGATTACGAATCAATTAGGTAAGGTTAGTAATTGAATATGCAGAATTTTCAATTGCAATAAAACCATCAGAAAATTTTCTAAATTAAATATATTTTGAGCTTTAAAAATTGAAGTAAGTGTGTAGGTAAGAGGTAATGGCCTTAAAAATATTATTTAAGATAACAACAAGAAATTACTACTTTTTATAATTAAAAATCTAATACTCGAATTTTATTTCTAGTGGAGTAAATCTTTCCTTCTTCATGTAATTGTTTTATCAATCTGGTAATTACAACTCTTGAAGAGTGCATATCATCTGCTATTTCCTGATGTGTTATTTCAAGATTCACATCTTTAGTTATTTTAACTTTATCAGTCAAATATTTAAACAAACGTTCGTTCATTTTCATAAATGCTAAACTATCTATTGACTCAACCATTTCAATTAATCTAAAATGATAACTATCAATTATAAAATGTCGCCATGATTTAAATTTAGTTAACCAATGGTCAATATGTTCTACAGGTAAAAAAACAGCTTCAACGTCTTGTTCAACAACGCCTTTAAAGATACTTTTCTTTTTATTGATACAATTTACAAATGAAATCGCACAAGTATCACCACGTTCTAAAAAGTATAAAACCAATTCGTCACCTTCTTTTTCTTTTCTAATTATTTTGACTACCCCATTTAGTATTAATGGAATATGAGTCATGTCTTCCCCAATATCAATTAAAAGTTCTCCAGCCTTTATTTTATCAATATGGCCAACCTTAACAATTTCATCTATCAATTCGTTTTCAAATATATCTGAATAATATTCGCTTAACTTTTCTTTTAAGAGTATTTCCTGACTATTCACTTTGGTATAGGGTGTAAAAATTTATACAAAAGTAATGAATCAGAAGTAAAAAAAACTCTCTAACGTGAGTTAAAGAGCTTTTCCATTAAAATTAATTTTAATTAACTACCCATACAAAACAAATAAATAGCTAGAATTTTACCTGTAATTGTGCTAGTAGCATGTCATTATCAACATTATTGATTGTTTCAATATGTGCTTGATAATTGACTTGCAATCTAATTTTGTCATTAAAGAAATAGTTTGCCCCAATAGTCATCATTTCTTGATAACCTATATCTTTTACATCAATATTTGGATCAAAATATTCGTATTTAAATACTGGTTGTAAATTCCATTTTGTTTCATAAGAAGCCATTATATAACCACCATCTCTTTTATCGCCAAGCGCAACAGGTTCTGCACCACAACCACCTCCGGCACCACTAAAACTAGCACCTTCATCATATATATATTCACTTTGAATTTTTAGATTATTAAAAGCCAAAGCAATTTCTCCACCATAGGTAGTTCGTGAATCATCATCATTATTTGGTATTGGATAGCCATATCTGAAACTACCACCAATTGTCATAAAATCGGTTACCTTATAGGTTGCTCTACCAATAATATCTTTTTTGGCATTATCATCTTTTACTTTTAAGCCTCTACCATTCATCAACGCCACAGCATAATTTAATTTATTGTATTTATTTCCACCAAATACGGCAATACCAAAATCTCTTTGGGGAGCCACTAATTGGTCAGCAACAATAGACCTGTCAATTGTGGTTAAGCTATGACAAGGGGTTGCAACTTCTAAACTAAAAGGTTGTTTAAATGAACCAACAGAAATTCTAGCCCAATTGTGCTTATCGTAAGTAATAAAAGCATCCATTAAATAAGCATCACCAGTACTACCAATAAAAGGGCTAGTTTCTAACATGAAATAATAAGAAAAATCGCCTTTAATTTTCCCTCTGGCACCTATTCTTGCTCTTTTAAATCTGAAAGTATTGTCATTATCATCATTAAGCGTATAATCATATTGAGATTGAATGTATCCGAAGATAATTGGTTTATACGCACTTAACGAATCAGTAGCTGCAGCAGGGTCATCTCCTTCGCAACCTTGCGCAAAAATGTTGTTTATCTGAAACGAGAATACAATTACGAGAAATATATATAGTATGTTTTTCATCTGTTTAAAATTTATTGTTTTACAAATGGTACTAATTAACCGCCATGATTAATTTGGCCATGACGGTTAAATACCCTTTGTTTAATTAGAATACTAATGGTAAATCTTTTGGAACTGAAGTACCTACACCCCATTGGTTAGAAGCCCATACAGGATTGGTATTATAAATTCCGTTCATGCCAAATGTCATACTATATGCATCATAACCTAGTACTCTTAACCATGCTGTTAAAACTGCAGAGGTTTGACCTGTATAACAATAACTAGCAATTTTGGCATTTGGTGCTGAATTCAAAGCTAAATACCCCTTAGTAGAAAGTAATAGATCTTCTTTAGTACGGTATGCATTGGCGATATGTCCAAAACCTAAATAGTCTGTTTCAGTAAAATAATTGTTAACAAAATAGTTGCCAGGATTATTTAACACATCACTACCTGAAGCAGTTTTAAAACCATCAGCAACTACTTGTTCAACTCTTTCTTTAAGAATTTCTTCACCATCTACCGAAAAACTAGTTAGTGTTGGTGCATCAAATGCTAAATTAGCTGGAGGGGTAGAATAGGACCAGTTTGCATGGCCATCTGCTTCATCAGCACCTATTTTACCATTCCAAGCAGCTGCAGTATCATTATTCCAACCTGACATACCCCATTTCAACGCTCTGGTTTTTGGGTAGCCGTACATGCGCATTAGTGAAGTAGCGTAACATGCTGTTTGTCCAGTATAACAGACTACCAAAATAGTTTTCGTACCTGCATTTGGAGCTTCCGTTAAAATATCGGTAAAAGCAACATTTTTGGCTCCTTGAATGTGACCTTTGCTAGTGAAATCAGCTGCACTGCGAATATCAATAATATAATAGTCATCTAAAAATGTCTGTAGATTTGCGGCAGTCGGTGCTCCAACAACAAATTTTCCAACTTCAGTATTGGTATCTACTAAGTTAATATCGAGATTGTTTGCAAGCATATAATCTGTCATTAATTTAAATGCAGATTCTGCAGTTGGCCCTGTAATGATATCATCACCTCTATCACAAGAGCTTAGAAATAGTGTAGGTATCAGAAATAACCCTATTAATAATAATGATAATTTTTTCATGGTTTCTATTTTTAATGTTATTACTTTTTAAGTTTACTTGATTAAATTATTCGATAACTGGGTACATATTCACTTCTTTTTTAGAAAAGGCATTCCATCCTTTTTCTTTTAAGATTTTATTCATAAAACTATTGGCACCATAAGCAACATTTCCAACATCATATCCTAATAAATTTAAGTAAGCTACTATATAGGCAGTACCTTGACCTGTTGCATCATAAACCGCAACTTTTTTATTAATAGGCAGCGTGAATAAATCAGCAGTTGATGCTAAAGATGTTTTTGGTTGGTAATAAACAGCACCAGGAATATGTCCATTGATATATCCTTCTTGTTTACAGTAATTGGCAACGTAATAGTTGGCCGGATTTGCAAAAACATCAGCTGATTTTATTATATATTCTTTATAAGGGGTTGCAAATGCTTTTTCTAATCTTAGTTTCAAGATCTCTTTAGCATCTTTTTTACCAGTATTTAATGTAGGATGATCACCTTTTTCTGGTTTTGCATTTTCTATTACTTCAACTTTTCCTGCAAAATCATTTTTAATATTTTTCAACCATGAATTTTCTGCAAAATCCACTCTCCAAGAGCTCATACCCCATTTCATATTATATACATTATCATAACCCGCCAATCTTAATAAACTTGAAAAATAGGCAGCAGATTGACCAGAATAACATATCATCACAATTTTGTCATAATCTGTTGGTGTAATTTTACTTTCAAAATAAGTAAGTAAGTCGGCTGATTTTACATTAGACGCCCCTTTAATATGGCCATATTCAAACCAACTTTCACTTCTAATATCAATTATGTGATATTTGGCATTTTTCAAATTCTTTTTAACTTCATCAGCGTCTATTATTGCAGGTGAAGCATCACTATTAATGAAATTGTTATTAGTTTCAAAATAGTTCAACAAGATTTCAAATTCATCTTGTGGATTTATAGGTAGACTGTCAATTTTCTTACTCGTAAAACTGCTAGAAAAAACAGTTGTTGAAATGAGTAACGCTATTAAATAAACTGGTAGCTTCTTCATGATATAATTGTTTAAAATTCAAATATTTATTTGTTTTATTTGAGATTAAAATTATATCTGACGGGAATTATTTTTTATGACTTTTGTCATTTTTATACAATAAATAATAAATATGTACAGTAATATTTGTTACATATGTGCGTAACAAATGTTACCAACGTTAATTATTGATAACTTTTATATAATTTACTTATTTTCAAATAGTTATGTTTGGTTTCATTTAGTAAATCACACTAAACAAAGTTGTTTAGAAATTTACAATTGGTGAAGTACTTCGAATAAACAAAAATGTGGTAATTCTTGAAAAATAGTATTGATAAAAATGTTGAAAATAATCGCCTAAAAGAGAAATTAAAGCTGATTTTTTTGAACTAAAATTAAGCTGTCATTTTAATCCTATTTCGTCCTAATTTTATTTTTCCTTTTCGTTCAAGTGCTTTTAATAACCTGGAAATAACAACTCGAGAGGTGTTTAAATCATCGGCAATTTCTTGATGAGTAATGGTTAGATCACCACTATGTATCATTCTCATTTTGTCTGAAAGATATTTATAAAGCCGGTCATCTAATTTCAAAAATGCTAAACTATCTATAGCTTCAACCATTTCAATAAGTCTGTTATGATAGCTTTCAATTATAAAATGTCTCCATGTTTTGTAACTGACAATCCAATCTTCAATTTTCTCTACAGGGAGCATAATACATTCAACATCATTTTCTACAATTCCTCGAAACATACTTTGACTACGGTTAATACAATTTACAAATGATATAGCACAGGTGTCTCCCTTCTCTAAAAAGTATAATAAAATTTCATCTTCATTTCTATCCTCCCTCATTATTTTTACAACGCCCTTTAATATTAACGGGATATGGGTCATTTCATCACCTATGTCTATAAGAATATCACCACTTTCAAAATTTTTCAAACTAGCAATTTCAACAATCTCATCAATTAGACTTTGTTCAAAAACTTTATTGAAACTATAGTTTAATTTTTCCCTCATTAATTTTATATCATTTTCCATGTAGATATGATTTTAATTAGTTTAAATAAAAGAAATAAACTTATAAGTTATTTGTAGCAAAAGCAGTATAGGTTTGTTCTAACAACCACCTTCTGGTACTCTCTTTTTCTTTTTCTTTACAGTTATTACCTTTTTAGATTTTGTAGGCTTAGAAACTGGTTTTGCTTTTGCTTTAGCACTTTTGCTTTTAGCCAATTTTATTACTTGAGCAAAATTAACAGCTGGTTTTTCCAATGCATGATTGCTAACTTGAAATTTATTATCAATATAATTTGTTTCTACGCAGAGAATTTTTGCGTTTTCATAACCAAGTTGGTATAATAACATCCATGCACTATTAGCTTCATTAGGGTTTTTACCGTACAATACAGCAGTTTTTGAATTTTCTTTTAAATCATCAAACAAGTCCATATTTTCGCTCACCAAAATATCATGAGTAGAAATATTAATTGCGTCATTAATATGACCTTTAGAATATTCAAAATTACTTCTAATATCAACCACTTGATATTGTGATTGTTCTATTGAATCTAATTGATTTAATGTTAATATATAGTTGTTGTTATTAACCTCGTTCAAAATAGCTTCCGTATTTTTCTCAAAAACATACTTTGGCTTTTCAAAAGTTAAAATTGCAATTGTTACAATCAATAAAAATAGGACTGCAGAAATTGAGATTCGTTTAGTTTTTTCTAATTCTTTCATGATTTATTGTAATTATATATTACCTATGAAATATAAATTTTCTACTTATTTTAAATTATCAGGAACATCCAATAGAAACATTATTCAAATTAACATCCGCCTTCTGGAACCCTTTTTTTCTTTTTCTTTACGGTTATCACTTTTCTAGTTGGTTTTTTCTTTTTAATTTCTTTTTTTACCTCTGATTTTACGATACCTACTCCAAAATACATTCCTGCAGCTTTCCGAAATGAATACAGGTCAAAAGCTTCCTTTGGCTCAGTTTCTTCCGGCATTTTTGGGTTTATAATAGTATTGAACCATTCATTGAGTCCACCTTTTAAGACATAAAGATTTTGATATCCTAGACGATTACTTATTATCCAGGCTTGATCTGCATAAAAATTTTCATTTGAATACAAAATTACATCATAGACATCTTGATTGATATAGCCATCAAAGTTTTCATTTAACAGGTCTTTTAAAGGTATATTAACCGCATTTGGTAAGGCATAATCATTAAATTCTTTTTCTGAACGCGTATCAATTAATAAAACCGTAGGGTCTTGATTAACAAGTCTATCTGCCAACAGGTCTGTACTTATATAACGTTCAGAACTTATTATATTTTTAACGAATAGGTCAGGAGCAATCCCTTCATTTTTCTTATATTTTGGTAATAAAACCAACCCAGCAGCTAAAATAAAAAGTATGGCAGCTAATATTTGATATCTTCTAACAAGTAACCTTTTAAGTTTATATTTTTTTGACATGATTTTGTTATTTAGTAGAATACTTTTTTAACCTTGCTTCTTACCCAATCTGAAAACACAAAGGCAATAAGGGCGATAATTGTGAAAATGAAAATTATCCAATATGGAGATACGCCAAGCGTATCAACCAGCGTAATGTTTCCTAGATTTGAACTTTCAAAAAGTGGTTCAAGAGCACTAAATGATTCAGAAAATATAAAGATCCCTATCACTAGTCCAATAGTGAAAACAATTCCATCTATTTTACCAATTGCTACCGCGCATAGACTAGTTCCAGGACAAAATCCTCCTGCTAAAAATCCAACTCCCATTATCATACCGCCAATTATGGCAGCCCATAAATATGTTGGTTGCACAAAAAGCATAGATATATCCAAAAAGTTTAAATAATCCATATAATACAATCCGATAACGGCTACAACTGCTGAAGTAAAAAACACTTTTAATACTGCAAAATCATAGCCATAAAATTGACCGGCTAATTTTCTTGATGATGAAAAGCCTGATGCTTCCAGAATATACCCGAAAGCAAATCCTATTAAAATTGCAATAATGTAATTCCAGTCCTCAGGAATTATGCCATTTGGAATTAAAGGTCCCATAATTATTATTCTTTTTTTTTTAATTAAATCCAGTTTTTTCTAAAAAAGTATGCAACAGCGTAGCCTGTACCAAAAATTGCCAGCATGGTAATAAACCCTCCTGTTGATAATACTGCCATACCACTTAATGCTGCACCACTGGTACAACCTCTTGCTATTTGAGCACCCAAACCAAATAATATACCTCCAATTAAAGCAAAAACCAATCGTCTTCTACTAGTTATTTTAGGTGAATGCTGTACTTTCAATTTTAATCTGCCTGTAAAAGCTCCAGATAAAAATGCGCCTAATAAAACTCCAATAGCCTCAAAAACCAGCCAATTATTCATTGGAGATTCTCCTTCTTTAATAAACTTACTATAGTAAACGTTGTTTTCGGCATGTGTTGGAGCAATGGTATGCACTACAGTTACTACACCACTTTTTAATGCACCACTGGCTCCTAAACCTCGACCTGTGAGATAAAATGTTAAGATTATTAAAAGACCTAATAAAAATCCACCGAAATAAGGATTCCAATATACATGTCTGTTTTGTTGTTTCTTTTTTACCATGTTTAAAATTTTAATACAGATATCTTGTTAGTTGACCTGCTTCTACCATAACCATTCTAAAAATTAATCCACCCATTAATATTAATAGCGCAGGAACAACTGATGGTACTTTATACCCCATTAGTTCAACCCCTTCTAATAGTGCTGGGAAAATGAGCCCCAGTATGACAACAAATACAAAGAACATTACTGTGAATTCGCCATTGATAAGTATTTCTAATGCTTCTAATTGTACTGCTGATCCGGCATACATACCCATAAGCATATGAATAATTAATCCGAGTTCAAGTACAATTAGTGCTATATCTATTTTAGTAAAAATTTTCTTTTCAAAATGATTTTTAGAAAATAGAATGATTGCTGCTGCTCCGGTTGACAAACCTGAAGTTAAGAATAATGGCCCTAAAATGGCATTATTCCATAATGGCCTAGCATTAAAAGCCGAAAGTAAGATTCCGGTATAGACTCCTAAAATAACAGATAATGGCAATAAGAACATCGCCATAGTTCTTCTATTTTCAATCAAATAAGATTGAAATTTTTTAAGAAAATCAAATTTCAAATCCCATTTCGGAAACATTTCAGCGAAATAGCTAAATACCCAAAGAAAGGAAATAATAGTAATAATCAACAATACCCACGCTCCCCAAGACATTGGTGATTCAACCCTTACAGTCATATACAATTGCCATACATACAATAAATGAGTTAAATCGTACATTAAAGCAATTAAGCCAATAACAATAGCGATTACCGCTACGATCATAGCGCTTTTAACAGCAGTTGGCACTTCTTTATCTTTCTTTAGAATAGTAAATAACGAAGCAAAAAATATTATACCTGCCGCCATTCCACCTA
>Ga0209633_10001048_pt1 | contig 29813 bp, 30 predicted proteins | sample Cruoilmetagenom1_FD_187290 | JGI IMG/M metagenome (GOLD analysis project Ga0209633, IMG submission 187290) | Oil polluted marine microbial communities from Coal Oil Point, Santa Barbara, California, USA - Sample 1 (SPAdes) (version 2) | ecosystem: Environmental > Aquatic > Marine > Oil seeps ... | reverse complement strand
GTGAAACGATTTAGAATTCATAAATCGTAATTCTACAATCGTAAATATAATAGGCCCCGTGGCGCAACTGAATAGCGCATCAGATTTCGGCTCTGAGGGTTGGGGGTTTGAATCCCTCCGGGGTCACTTTTAAAACTCTCAAAGAGTTTCAAAACCGTGTAAATCCTATGATTTTCACGGTTTTATGATTTTTGGACTTTCATATAATTTGGTATTATTTGATATTAAAGGTTCACAAATCGTCAACATTTTTTAAAACTGTCAACAATGTTGACGATTTAGTGTATTTTTATTTATTATTCTTAGTATAGTTGATTTGACTTTCGTCTAAATGAATGTTTAATTTAAAAGACGACAACTATGCGTACTTCAACAACATTTTCTATCCTATTTTGGATATACAGTAAACGAGTTAAAAATAATGAAACTAGTATTTATGCCAGAGTCACAGTAAACGGAAAACGAGTCAATATTAGCTTAAAACATAAAGTTAATGTAACAACTTGGGATGCTCGAAGACAAAGAGCAAAAGGTAATAGTGAAGTGTCACGGGTTCTAAATCTATATTTGAACCAAGTTCAGGCTAAACTTTTTCAATGTTTTCAAAACCTAAAGTTAAGCGGTAAGTTAATTACAGCTGAGTTAATCAAAGCTGAATATTTAGATGAAAGCAATGACTCAAAATCGCTCCAAAATCTCTTTGAGTACCACACGAAGAAGACTGAAAAAATACTCGCTTCTGGCACACTAAGAAATTTTGATGTCACTCGAAGCTATATTAATAGGTATTTAAATAATGTATTAAAGACTTCTGATGTTTTTCTAAAGGAATTGGATTATAAATTTATATGTGATTTCGCAAACTTTCTTCATTGTTATTGGCCCAAAGGCCACCCTAAGGCAATGAGTAATAATACTGTAATGAAACATATTCAACGATTTCGGAAAATAGTAACATTGGGTTATCATATAGAGTGGGCCGACAGAGATCCTTTTGTGAGATGGAAACCCACATATGAAAAAAGAGAGCGACCTTATTTATCGGACAATGAACTATCAAATATCGAAACCTATGATTTCCCAATTGCAAGACTGGAAAGAGTACGGGACTTATTTGTTTTTAGTTGCTATACAGGTATTGCATATGTTGACGTAATGAGTTTATCTAATGATAACATTATTAAAGGAATTGATGGCAATGATTGGATATTTACAAATCGCCAAAAGACCAAGTCTCCAGTTAAAGTACCCTTGCTTGCTAAGGCTCAAATACTAATAGATAAATATCAAAATCATCCAATGACACAAATTACAGAAACATTGTTTCCGGTAATTACTAATGAAAAAGTGAATCTATATTTAAAAGAAATTGCTGATACCTGTAATATAAAAAAGAATCTCACTTTTCATATGGCTAGGCATACGTTTGCCACTACGGTCACTCTGAGCAATGGTGTACCTATTGAAACAGTTTCTAAACTTCTCGGTCACTCTAAAATTGCATCTACGCAAATCTATGCAAGAGTAATTGAAAGAAAAGTAAGTGAGGACATGAAAAAATTGAGCGAGAAATTTGACTTATGAACTTTTAATGACTTGGCTTTAAAAAATATCTAGATTGACTTTTTTTAATTCAAATTGGCAAGGTGTTTTCATACCAAAAATAAATGTTTAACAGTTTTATGTTAATTAATTCATAATTCTGATTTTTTTATTGCTTGTTCTTCGCAAATTCTGTTATTTTATAATCAAATTGATATAGAAAACTTCAAATTAAATGAGTAGAATATTTGCTAAAATAAGATCTATTGTTCTTGTACGTTATTCAGCTATGATATTGCTTTCTTTCTTTATTTCACATTATTTAAGCTATCAAAAATTGCCGTTTACTGCTAATTATGAGTTTCCATTAAGAACATTAATAGTAGTTGTAATATTTGGAATATTTATATGTGAATCTAATGCATTTATTTATCGTTATTTAAAAGAAACAAAATCTTATAATAATAGACTTATAACAATTATTGGAAAGCAATTTATATACAGTACTATTGTAACTAGCGTTGTTTTTGGGTTTTTATATTTTATCATAAATTATCTAATTTTTGGACATCCATTTAGTTTTTTCTCGTTTACAAAATATTTGCTAGTAATTGTATCAATAGCACTTTTTGAAGACGTAATCTTAACTTTTCGAGATATATTAAAATTATATAATACCTCATTTTTAAATGCTCAAAATTCTGATACGGTGTTTGATAAAATTGTTGTTCAACAAGGTAGTAACACTATAGAGTTTGATACTGAAGATTTAGCTTATTTACATTCTGAAAATGGGATTGTCACAATCCTTGACCAAAATTTAAAAGAATACACTACACATTTTAATTCCTTAAACGAAATTGAAGAAAAGCTACCCCCTACGACATTTTTTAGAATTAACAGACAATACTTTATCAATAGAAATATTATAAAATCCATTAAAAAAGACAAAAACAGAAAACTTAAAGTTTTGTTAGATAAACCTTATCAAAAAGAAGAAGTATATGATGGATTAAATGTAAGTAGATATAAAAGTATAGATTTTAAAAAATGGTATTTAGCTGGTTATTAATCACTAAAACAGTGGCTTATTATTCACCTTTTAGATAGGCTTCTTTCATCCATTCTTTTAACTCTATATCTATTTCATTTACATCAGATATTATCACTCTATGTGTACACATAGATCCAAATGGCCCAGAATTTTCAAGCCTTTCTGTAGTTGGCTTATCTTTTAATTTAAAACCTAAATCAATTCTTGTTTTAGTAGCTGGTTTTATTAATACAATTTGTTTTTTACGAATGATACTTACACTTGTTTTTTTTGGTGTTATTACTATGTCTTCCCCCAAAGTTTTTATAAATGCAATCAGTTCATTGTAAATTGGGATTAAATTTTCTTTCCTTTTATATTGGTTTTTAATTAGGTCTTCAGCAGTATTATCTTCATTTCTTGAAAGAGTTACAATCGTATTAGCAAACCCGTGGGTTACATTATGTTCAGTTTTTAAATATTTTACTGCTTCAGAATGTTTGGAAAAAGATTTTTCATTTAAAATTTGTTTCCATTCATTTAATGATTTACCTGTTTTTTTAGGCATATTATTAATCATAGTCTCAAGTGCTTTATCCATATTTTTCCATTTAGTTGATTAATTAAAATAGTATTACTCTTCGAGTTTCGCGATACTTTTATGTATTTCATTTATTGGAATAAGTGCTGCAGTTCCAAACCATTCTTTTAATTCCATAGTTAATGTTCCTGCTTGAATCGCAGGATCAGAATTAGTAAGCTTTTCAGCTTCACCAATACTTTGTACATCAAATATAAATATCCCTCTTAATTCATCATTCCCAAAAAAAGGACCAGCTAACACTAACTTTTTTTCATTTGCCAATCTAATAATGTTATCCATATGTCCCTTCTGCAAAGAATCTTTTTGTTTAGAACTATAACTTTGATTCGGACCTATTTTTAAAAAAGCCATAACATATTTTTTCATACCATAATCATCAGCTCCAAATTTTTTAGCAGCAATTGAATCATACTCTTTAGATATAAAAAGTGTTTTAGCTTCTGTTAGTTCATTTTCTTGTTTTTTATTTTGTTTACAAGAAACTATCATTAGCACAAATAATAAAATTGTGCATTTCAAAAAATTTATTTTTCTCATTTTTAAATAACTTTAGACTTGTTAAAATACTAATTGTTAATTCAATATATTTTTTAAAACTTCCCTAATAATAAATTTATTTTCATCTCCAAACTCCCAGAATAAAACCGATCACACTAAAATAAATAATTGTATATCCTCCATGAATAAGAATATACTTCCAACTTTTTTGCTCATTCAATGAGATAGTTATTAATCGTGGCCACACCCAGCCAAACCCTACTAAAAACCCTGCCATTAATCCCCATTGCCAATCTGTATTTGAATCTCCTATAAATAAAGCCATATTATAAGACATTAAGTATGATAATAAAAACCCAATAACACGAACTTTTAAAAATTTTGTTGCTTTTATTCTTTCATCTGTAAAATTAATTTCTTTTAACCAAGCTTTATAAAAAAGCAAAGGGGAATACCATATCGCGCCTAAAAGCATACTGAATAAAGCACAAACTAAAACTGCCCAATGATTAATAAACATATCTTCCATAATTTATTTTTTATTATAAATTAAGACATCACTATCTTGTGATGCCTATACTTTTTTTATATTATTAGTTATGCTTAATAGCATCATATCCAAAAGCTTTTCTCAAGATTCCTATTTGTCCAATATGGTAAGCTTCGTGGTATGTAAAAAATAATACAATATCAATCAATTTCCCACCAAAAGCATCTTTTTGAAAATCTTCTTCTGTCATAGAATTAAGTTTTGTGATAAGCTGATCAGTAATTTCTGGCAAAACAGTTGCCATTTCTAATAAACTAGGATAAGTTTTATCATCTTGAATAGCTTTTAAGTTTCCAAATAGTTCAGGATATGGCTCAGAAACTTGTAGCCCTAGCATTCCACATAACATATATCTACAAGAAATTACGTGCCCTGTTAACCAAGCAATATGGTTGATGTTTTCATTAATTCTTTTAGTGGCATCATCCAGTGTAATACCATCAATTGATTTATTAAAAAAAGCTGTTTGCATTTGAAATAAACCTGTAATTGGTGTTGCTGTTTTTGATAAATTGTTATCCATTCTTTAATTTTTTTGATTTGTTATTATTAGTTTTTTATTACTCTATTATCTTCATTAGATGCTCCTGATTTCTTTTTTCTAGCAGCTTTAACTTTATCATTTCCTAAAGGATAGCTTAAGGCTAAAACGATGCGACTATTCTTTCTTCTGAATGAAAAATCTAAGTTTTGATTTTCAAAATTTACACTCCCCGTAGCTAGAGAGGAATCAAAAATGTCATTAAAAGTTAATCGAGTTTTTAATTTCTTAAACAATGTTTTTTGAATCCCGGCATTAAAAATATAGAATGTGTCGCTTTCACCTAAAGCAGAGGCTGATGGAGATTGAAAGAATCCTGTAAACTCAAACTTAAAACCTTTAGGTAGTTTTATAGTATTACTCGTATTTATCCTAAATGATATTACACCTTGATCAATTTTTGAGTCATCAAAATCCGATTTATAATGATTATAAAAAAGGCTAGCCGAAGAAAACATTTGCCACCAACTTGTCAGCTGTTTTTGAAAACTTATTGTTCCATTATAATTGAATAAATTATCAAGATTAACATTAGATGCTATCCCTGTTAGTTCAGCATCGTTTTGCCTTGTAATAAACGAAATGGCATCTTTAGTATGACTATAACCAAAAGAGATAGTTACACTTTTACCTCTAAACGAAGCTTCAAATTTGTCAGTGTATTCTGGTTGTAGTAAAGGATTCCCTTCGGCAAATGTAAATGGATCAATAAAAAATATAAACGGATTCAAGTTCTGATATCTAGGTCTATCAATTCTGCGACTATACGAAAGACCTAAACTTTGAGTCTTATTTAAAGTATAGTTCATCGATAAACTAGGGAAGAAGTCAGTATAATTTCTATCTGTAACTTCATTCAAAGTAACTGAATTTCCAATAGATTCAGTATTTTCAATCCGTATCCCGCCGTTTAACTTAAATTTCCCTAAAGTATTAGAAAAGGAAACGTATCCTGCTAATACCTTTTCATCATAATCAAATTGGCTTGAAATATCAGGATCGTTTTCCCAAGTTCCATTTATGAACTCATCAAATTGAATAAGATTTGTTGTAAATACATCGCTATATTTAGCACCCCAATCTAATGAAAATGTTTTCTTAAGCGAATGAGAAAAATCAAATTGATAAGATCTTATATCAATATCCGAATGTTCTCCATTGCGCAATTGTTCATCACGTAACGGCGTAGAATTTCCTTCTTCACCTAACAATACATCATATAGAGCTGTTTCTGAAATGTCATATGTAATTGAGTTTAATTCAATATATAAACTAGATTTAGCACTGATTTTTCCATCATAGTTTAATGAAAAAGCATAGTTTTCTAATGAAGCTTTACTATCTGTAGTAACATTTAAATCTTGATCAGGATTAAAAGCATCTGTTATATCAGATTGCGATAAGCCATCATTAAGGCCATCTCTATTAAAACCTCTAAAATTTAGTCCAACAGAATGCTTTGGAGCAATATAATAATCAAATCCAAATCCATATAAATGTTCATTACTATTTGTTAAAGTTTCTTGTTCTTGGTCAAATATGACATTTTGTGTGTCATTATTTACCCTTCTTAATAAACCTAGTTCTAGACTTCGGTCTCTATCGGCATAACTATAATTTCCATAAATGTTAAATTTTTTAGCCTTGTAATTAAAATTCATACCTGAGTTAACAAACTCATTCCATCCAACTCCTGCATTTAAAGAAAGGTTGGCATTAAAACCAGTATCTACACTCTTCTTATTTATTATATTAATCACACCTGCATTCCCACTGGCATCATACTTCGCAGAGGGATTAGTAATTACTTCAATTTTGGAAATGTTTGTACTGGGCGTACTTCTTAAAAGAGTGGCTAATGCTTCTCCGGACAAATATGTCCGTTTTCCATCAATAAGCACAATGGTCCCTGATTTACCTAAAATAGAGATCTGGTCATTATTATCAACTGTTAACCCTGGTGCTTTTTGAAGAATCTCCCAAGCATCACTTCCGGCGTTTACTACACTGCTTTCTACATTAATAATTGTCCTGTTAGCCGTTTTTTCAAATAATGGTTTTATACTTACTACGGTAACTTCATTTAATTCAGTACCTCCTGAAAACTGAAGTAAACCAACATTAATGGAACTATTTGTTTTAGAAATCTGTATAGATTCTGAATAGATTTGGTTATAACCTACCATTGAAGCAGAAACCAAATATGATCCTTCATTAACATTTAATAGTTTATATATCCCTTTTTTATTGGAAATAGCTCCTTTTACAAAAGTGCTATCAATTGAGTTCAGTAACAGTATGCTGACAAACTCTAAAGGTTGCCCACTTTCATCATTAATTTGACCTTCAACTTTTCCTTTATAAGTTTGAGCTAACAAAGATTGTGCTATTAAAACAAATATTAAAACAAATATTTTAGTAAAAACTTTCATTGATTCTATGCGTTTATCATTAGTTAGGCTACTCTAATTTCTAAGCCATTTTTTATTACAAATTCGAATATTATTACTCGAATCTTTCAAAAAGTCTTCCTTAACTTTATTACTAGAAAAAAAGAATAATTGATCTTTTTCTATAGTCCATATTTCTGGATTAGCTGGTGCAGCAAACCCACTACTTATTGCCTTGGTACAATATCCACCATATTGTGGTGCATAACGTTCTGGATTCGCTATAAATGCTTCTAAATTTTCCTTAGTTGAAAACAGCCAAGTTGCTCCATTCCAGTCATAAGGATAAGCACCAAATCCTTTTACAGGTGTTATATTTTTATAATAAGAAACTACATCGTATTCTTTTATTGCAATTCCTGATTTTTGATTTATAGCTTTATGCATATTCAATCCAATAGGAAGAATTTTATTAAATCCTAAGAAGGCAATAACCAATAATATTAGGGCTCCAATTATGATTACAGTTGTCATCATTATTCTTTTCATTTAAAATTACTTATCATTAATACCTTTGATAGCGTACAGGTTTAATACCATTTTCTCTTAAATAAATAATTGATTGTGCACGATGATGGGACATATGATCTCTCAGTGCCATTGAAATTAGCAATCTTGATCTATGGGGTTTTGTCGGTTCCCATACAAAATGATAAGTTTTTTCTAAATTTCTATCAGCTGTTGTCCTGTAATATTCTATTACTTCATCAAACTTGTTAGAGAGGTCCATAACAATTTGCTCTTTTTTTATTACTGATTTTTCATAAGTTTTGTTATTGGCTAATAAAGTTGAAAAATCAAATTTTTCATTTTTCAATAATAACAATTGGAATCCCATAAAATTTCTGATATGTTTATAATGTTCAGCGAATGTTCTAATTTCTATGGACTCAGAAGGTCTATATTCAAATTTATCTTCAGGCATTTGGTTGACTAACGCTAATGTATAATCTTTCATACTTGTCATAAGGACTACCATATCATCTGATATTTTTTTTGAGTTGCCTTGTGCATTAATTGAAAAGTTTGAATAGATAATTACTGCGATAATTAAGATTGCTTTTTTCATCATTTTAAATTTTATTGTTGTTGCAATTTTATGAGTAAATTGTCTTATAAAGTCATAATCATAGTCCATTCTATATAAACAGTCCTTTTATTCGGGATGAATGGTACTCCAATAAATAAGTGTAAAACAAAAAAAATTGGTAGCTTTCAAGTCTTAAATAAACAGTCTTGAAATCAATAATGAGCGGTAATAAATTTCATATGTAATATTATAATTCTAGATAATGGAATATCTGAATAAAGTAAATAGGTTTGAAAGAATAAGGTGGTCAATTATTATTGTTCTTGCTTTATTAATTGCACATTATTTTGCCTATGAAAAAATACCTTTTATTTCTGAAGGTTATAAATTTCCATGGAAAACATTTGGTTTAGCTTTAATTTTTGGTTCAACTATATGTCATTCTAATACCACAATTTATAAGAAATTGAATATAGCTTTCCCATTAAGAGAAAATTTAAGAAAGAGAATTCTATTACAATTTATTTATATATGGATAGTAACTGCAATAATATTCTCATTACTTTACCTAGGTATAAATGGAGTTTTGTTAAATAAAAAAATAACATTTATTAGTTTTTCTTTTTTCCTATTTATAAGTATTTTTATTTCAACTTTTGAAGGATTAATTTTGATATTGTTAGAAGTGTATAAACTATATCAATCAGCTGAAAGTAATTTAGAAAATATTAATAATGGAGTTGCTGTTGAAGAAAAAAAATATTTACCTATTAAAACAGTTAGCAAAATAACCAATTTAAATATTAACAATATCGCCTACGTGAATTCTAAAAACGGAATAGTTATTATTAAAGATTTAGATAAAAACAAATTTATTACACAATATACTTCAATAAACGAAATAATCGATTATTTCCCCGATACTATGTTCTATAGGGTGAATCGTCAATACTTGTTAAACAAAGAGATTATTGAAAAACTTGAGGATGATGTAAATAGAAAAATAAATATTTTTCTTAATCCAGCTTACCTAAATCATATCATTTCATGTAGCCGATATAAAAATAAGGAAATAAAAAATTGGTTTAATAATACTATATCAAAGGATTAAACCGATTTACTTTATTCAGATATTTTATTTCTGTTAGACAATGTAGTTAAATGTAGTTTACTAAAAAGACACCTTTTATTACTATAATCTTTTACATACCGTTTATTCTAAAATTTGCTACCATTAATTATAATAAACAAAACCTTGCTTAATAATTTACCACAACAACTATACTTTTAGGGTAAAATTATTAAAAAATGAAGAAACTACTTATATATTGCAGTCTGCTTTTGACAGGAATTTTATGGGCTCAGAGTCCAGATGCACTAAAAAAAACTTTTGATGAGTTAAGCCAATTAAGTTCTCCTGCAAACGTAAATCAGCAGATTGGGATTACTAATGTTGATATCAGCTATTATCGTCCGAATGCAAATGGAAGAAAAATTTGGGGAGATTTAGTTCCTTATGATAAGGTTTGGAGAGCAGGAGCCAATTTTGCTACAACCATAACTTTTACTACTGACATTAGAATTAATAATAAAGAATTAAAAGCAGGCAAATATGCTTTGTTCATACTACCTACCAGAGAAAATTGGACATTTATTTTTAATTCTAGGAGCTTCCAATTTGGAACTTTCTTCTACCAAGGAAAAACTGACGTATTGAGAATATTGGTTAAACCTAGAAAAACAAAATCAACTGTCGAATCCTTAAAATATTCATTTGACAATATAGTATTTAACAATGGAAATTTAACAATGGCATGGGGAGAAAGAGAAGGAACTATGAATATCACCACGAATATCGATGATATTGTTGATAGGGTAAATACTAGGGCAAATAATGCCAATAAAAACAAAAATTCTCAAGCCTATGTTGATGTAGCTGCTTGGGCAATTGATCATAACATGATGATAGATAAGGTTGAAGGCTGGCTCAAGGCTTCAAGACAAATAGAGGAAAGTTTTGGTAACAATTTTTTGGAGGCTAGATTAGCTGCACACTACAAAAAATATGATGAGGCAATAAGTTTAGCAACTAAAGTTGCTCAGAAATTCCCCTCATTTAAAAGTGTCACGGATTCATTCATTTCAATATGGGAAAAAGAAAAATGAATCTTTTATTGTCCTCAATGAACGTGAAAATTTCTTGTAGTTTGGTTTACGGAAGTTCATTTGTTTGTTTTAATTAGTTAGTACTGAGTTAAAATGATTTGAGTGATAATTACTAAAAGGTTTGTTTTGGGGTGCTGTTAGAAAACAGCATCCCTTTTTAATGATAGTGAAATTAACCTTTCAATTGTAATAAAATAAAAACGTAAGATTCTAACTTGTCTAATTCGCTAATTAAATGCGTACAATTCATACTATTCTAAACTCAGATGGTTTGATAGTAATTAAGAAATGAATTTATAATTAATTTTTAATGAAGAAAAAATACGAATCTACTCTAATCATTATTGCACTTTGGCTTTTAATGTTTGCCTCAAGTAGTCAATTTTTTATCATGCCTCCGATATTACCTCAAATTTGCAGTCAACTAAAAGTAGAAGAAAACCTATTAGGTATTTTAATATCGGCTTACTCTTTTTCTTTAGGCATTATGGCTTTGTTTGCAGGGTATTTATCTGACAAGATTGGAAGAAGGAATATTTTGCTTATTGGTTCGACTTTAATGACCATATTCCTTTTTGCTCATATTCTCGCATATAATTTTTATTCAATTCTAACAATTAGGATTTTAACAGGAGTGGCAGGTGGAATATTAACAGGATCATGTATTTCTTTTGTAAGAGATTATTATCCCTATAATAAAAGAGGTTGGGCTAATGGAGTTATTGTTTCGGGAAGTGGAATAGGTCAAATCGTAGGAATTCCAGTTGGAGTCATTCTTGGAGAAAGTTATGGTTTTGCGACACCATTCCAAATTTTTGGATTGGTAATGCTATTTGCTCTAATCTCCATCTACTTTTTTATACCCCGAACGATTACTACAATCGAAAGAGTTAAAATTAAACCTTTGCTAATTATAAGAGGATATATAAATCTTTTGAAAAAATCAACTTTTAGGAGTTTATCGATTATTTATATTCTAATGTACTTTAGTATTACTATTTTTCTAGTATACTATCCAAAATGGATTGCATTGGCTTTTAATGCTAAAGCTAGAGACATTGCTCTGATATTTTTTATTGGGGGTATTGCTTCATTAGTTGCCAGCCCAATAGCGGGAAAGTATTCAGATTTGTTTGGACGTAAAAAAGTTATTATTATAACCAATATTTCTCTTGCTCTTACTATGTTGTTTGGTGTATTTGCAAAAACATCCTTAATAGAATCTTCCGTTTTATTCTTTTTTGCAATGCTATTTATTTCCGGAAGATTGGTATCAATCCAATCACATGCTTCAGATATAACAAATCTTAAAAATCGTGGGCAAGTTATGTGTTTAATGATTTCAGTTGGTCAAATAGGAATGGGGTTAGGCTCTGGAATTGCTGGATTTTTGTTTAGTGAAATCGGGTTTGAAATGAATCTAATTGTTGGTGCAGCTATCTGTGTACTGTTGACCTTTATAATATTCAAACATACACCCTTTAATTTGGAATATTTGATAATGTTTAAAAATTCAAATCAAAGATGAGGAAAGTTATTTTAAATCATATTTCAAATTTTGAAACGCAAATTGACATTTTAGAAACTAATGTTGAAAATTTGATTGAGAAAGCTGAAAAAGGGATCAAGATCTCTAAGGATATGTTACGAATACTCAGGGATATTATTTTTGATTCTACTTTCAAAAGTTCTGCTGAAGAAATAGATTTTTTCAAAAATATTAAACCAAAAGTTTATAACAAATTAATTTATTATGTAAAGTTGTTCAATATAGAAAGTAAAAGACCGAGAGGTAGTTCTAAATCACAACGGAAATACTTTGATAATGAAATAGAGAGATTACAAGCATATTTTAATGATAATTTGGAGTTTTATCAATATTTTAGAAGAGGAGGTAGTTCACTAGATTCTCAATATTTTATTAGAGGGAAAGATGACATAAGGTTAAACCCTGATAATTTTCACTTTTTTACGGATGAAAAATTTTCAACAAGTCATGATAGCACAGTTGCTACCATTTTAGCATATGATATGCTAATAATACACTTAAAACAAGAAATAGATAAATTAGAAAACAACAATGGTATGGAAACAACGATTCAACCTTTTAGAAAGCAATCAAAACTTTTTTGGACTGGACATAAAACTGATTTAATAGAATTAATTTATGCATTACATAGTTCTGGTGCAGTTAATAGTGGTACAGCTGACATAAAAGAATTAGCAGCAACCTGCGAGCAAATATTTAATATAGATTTAGGTAATTATTATCACACTTTCATCGAAATCAGGTCGAGAAAATCAAACAATACTAAGTTTATCGATAAGCTAAAAGAATCTTTAATTAAACGTTATAATGAATCTGATGAATAAATACCATAGTTGAACCCAAGTTGGGAAATTCTGAACTAATACTTCTATCATAATTTTTGCTGTAAAATACTATGTCAATATTTTCGTTAAAGCTACAAATCAAATCAATATAACTCATTAAAAATGAGCATAAAAACCACCCACCTTGGGTGTAACTATTGAATAAAATCCAATAAACTTCTCCAACTTTGTAGAATGAAAGTCAAATCACGTTAGGGGCTGTCATTTAAATTGAAAACAAAACGGTAGTCCCTTTCATTTAAATCATTTTACTATGCCAACAAGTATTATTACCACAGATGATCTTCGAGATTTTAAAATGGAATTACTCGATGATATTAAAAAACTACTTACAAACCAAGTCTCCGGAAAACTGAAGAAATATCTAAAATCTTCCGAAGTAATGACGCTGCTTCAAATTAGCCCAGGCACTTTACAAAACCTTCGAGTCAATGGAACACTGCCCTACACGAAAGTAGGTGGAATTATTTTCTATGATTCAGATGAGATTCAAAAAGTAATGTTTGAAAATCGTGTTCATAATAATTTCGATTAAGAATGTATGAATTATATAAAACACTTAAATGCCGTTTTTCAGCAATTTTCAAAAGATTCACGATTAAATCCAAGCCATGTTAGTTTGTATATCGCTTTATTTCAGATATGGAATGATTATCATTTCAAAAAATCATTTTATATCAATAGAGCTGAAGTGATGGATTTGTCAAAACTAGGTTCAAAAACGACCTATCACAGATGTATTAAAGAATTAAGCCATTGGAAATATATTCTGTATGAGCCTTCGCATAATCCGTTTCGAGGTAGTAAAATTAGGATGTTCAATTTTGAGACAAGTGATGAACCTGTATTGAACTCTTCTTATACCAATATCGAGACAAGTGATGAACAAGTGCTGGTATCTAAAGACAAACTTATCAAAACAGGAAGAAACAATACAAACATATCAAAACAAAAAAATTATAATAAAAAAAGTTCAGAAAAGATTGGCAAACGGAAATCGAGCGTCCCATTTCAGGACAACTTAAAGACCACTGCCAACAAGGATTATAACGAGCCTTTATGAATATTCAAAACCCACATATCATCACAGAAGGTAGAGAGCAATATCAATTGGGCGAACTCAAGGGAAATCATATTTTATATGATTTTGAAAAGATTTTAATATATCTAGATGCTAAGGGCAAACTACTATTTGGTGAGAACTTCAAGATTTATAAAGAAGATCGAGACATCTTGTATAAATTATGTAATTACGCTATTCGAGATTATCACGTTTGCAAAAAGTTAAATATCGACATTAAAAAAGGAATTCTGTTATCAGGACCTGTAGGTTGCGGAAAGACAAGTTTAATGAAACTCATTGGACACATCACTCCTCAGTATAAATCTTACGAACTGATTCCAACGCGTAACATCACTTTTACGTTTAACCATATCGGTTACAGTATAATCGAGCAGTATGGAGATCAACGATTTTATTGTTTTGATGATTTGGGCATTGAGCCTATGGGACGCTTTTTTGGTAAAGATTGTAATGTGATGGGTGAGATATTGCTCTCTAGACATGACTTATTTTTAAAATATAAATTGAAAACTCATGGTACGACTAATTTGAATGCTCAAGAGCTAGAAGAATCCTATGGTAACCGTGTGCGCTCTAGGATGCGGCAGTTGTTTAATCTGATTGCTTTTGATAAACGAAGTAGAGATAAAAGGGGTTAAAAAAAACTAAAAATAAAACCATGTCACAATTAATTCAAGAAAATTTTGTATGAACACCAGGATTTTTGACTCAAATAGCATATTTTTGATTATTTTAAAAGATTTTTTATGAATTTTATAGATTTATTTTCTGGTGCCGGTGGGTTATCAGAAGGATTTATCAAGGCAGGATTCGAGCCAATCGCTCATGTAGAGATTGATTCTAATGCTTGTCAAACCTTAGAAACACGGTTGGTGTTTCACAAACTTAAAAAAGAAAATAAGCTTAATTTCTATTATGATTATTTATTGGGTAAAATTTCTCGAGAAAATTTTATATCAGAATATGGTAATAGTGAAATTTCAAATTCAGTTATTAATACCGCCATTGGAGGGAATAATAATAATTCTATTTTTCAAACAATTAACTCTTTAGCAAACAAAAGAAAAATTGACATGGTTGTTGGCGGACCGCCATGTCAAGCATATTCTCTAATTGGAAGGGCGAGGGATAAAGATGGAATGAAAAATGATTCAAGAAACTATCTTTACAAAGAGTACGCAAAGTTTCTAAAAGAATACAATCCAAAAATATTTGTATTCGAAAATGTTTTAGGATTAATAACAGCAAATGAAGGAAAATTCTTTAAAAATATGAAAGCGTATTTTAAAAGAATTGGTTATGAATTAGATTATTCAATTGAAATATCATCTGATTATGGGGTGCTTCAGAAAAGAAAGAGAATTATTTTAATTGGCTGGCGTAAGGAGTTCGATTTTAAGTTTCCAGTGTTTGAAAAAATAGAAAATAATTGGACCGTTAATAATATACTTTCTGATTTAAAAAGACTCAACCCAGGAGAACAAAATAATATTACAAAGTACAAAACTAAAACAACCGAATATTTATCAAAGTTTGAATTAAGAAATGGCGTTGATTTCGTAACTCAGCACATCGCCAGACCTCATAATGAACGAGATTTAGAAATATATAGAAGAGCTATATTGAAGTGGATGCGTGGAAAGAAATTGAAATACACTGATTTACCAGAAAATTTAACAACTCATAAAAATAGAACTTCTTTCTTAGATAGATATAAAGTTGTTGATGCAAAAGGTTTATCTCATACAATGGTTGCTCATATCTCTAAAGATGGTCATCACTATATATATCCAGACAAAAAACAAGTTCGTTCTTTATCAGTTAGAGAAGCAGCTAGAATACAATCGTTCCCAGATGATTTCTTTTTTGAAGGAGGGAGAACAGCGGCATTTAAGCAAATAGGTAATGCGGTCCCACCATTAATGGCAAATGAAATTGCAAAAACAATTAAAATTCAATTGAAATGAGTGAATCTGGAGACATTACCTATAAGATAAGACCTGCTGCTAGATTAATTCACACAATAGGAAGTGATTTAATTGGTGATTCTTATGCTGCTTTAGTTGAATTAGTTAAAAATTCATATGACGCTGATGCATCTAAAGTAGACATAAACTTTGAGTATAAAAATATCGACAATGAAGATGCATTGGTGATTAAGGTGAGTGATGATGGACATGGTATGAGTTTCGACACGGTAATAAATAAGTGGTTAGTTCCTGCAACGAATGACAAATTAAAGCGAAAAGTCAGTCCGAATAAAAAGAGAGTGTTTCAAGGTAGAAAAGGCATCGGAAGGTTTGCGGCATCAATACTTGGTCAAGAAATGACTTTATCTTCAATTGATGAGAAGGGACAAAAATCAACTGCTGTTATTGATTGGAGAGTTTTTAAAACTGATGATTTCTTGGAAAATATTGAGTTATTGGTAGAAAAGGAAGAGACTAAAGAACCATCAGGTACAATCTTAGAGATAATAGCAAAAAATGAAAAAGATGATTACAAAATTTCCACATGGGATAAAAACTCTATCAACAATTTAATTAATGAGTTAAGAAAGTTGATTTCCCCATTTGAAGAGTTTAATAACGATTCTTTTGAAATTAATCTATCTTTTACAAACTCTCCATTTATTGATATTGATGAGAAAATTTCAATTGAAACATATCCAATTATTGAACTTTACGATTATAGAATTAGTGGAACTATAGACGAGAAAGGTAAGACCCAACTGCTGTTTGAGAATAACATAAATCCAGACGCAAAACAATCAGAAAAAATTGAAACCGAATATTTAATAGATGGTAGTGGAAAATACTGTGGAATCCTGAAAATTGATTTTAGAGTATTTGACAGAGAACCTGAAGCAATAGACAACCTCATAAATAAAGGATTAATTGACCCTGTTACTCAAAAATATATGGGTAAGAACGAAGTTAGAAGATTATTGAATGAAGTTTATGGTGTGAATATTTATAAAAGCTTTTTTAGAATACGCCCTTATGGAAACGCCGGGGTTGATTGGTTGAAACTTGATAATAGAAGAATTCAAAACCCTTCTCAAAGAATAGGTAATAACCAAATTGTTGGTTTTATAACAATACAACCAGAAGAAATATCTAATTTAGAAGAGAAAAGTGCAAGAGATGGCTTAAAGGAAAATGAATATTTTCATGGTTTAATTGAATTGGCCGATAATGCTCTATCTGAGCTAGAGAGAAGAAGGTTGATTTACAGAGTTAAAAGTGAGAAAAGCCGCCTTAAAAAACGAACTATCCAAGATTCAATCACTGATTTATTTAGCTTTTCGGACTTAAAGAATACAATTGGTCAGAAACTAACTCAATTTAACGTTGACAAAGGCAATATTGAAGAAATAAATAAAATTCTAGAAAAAGAAGAGAAAAGTAAAGCAGGACTTTTAGAAGAAGTTGAAAAAACAATTGCTATTTATCAGGGTCAAGCTACACTTGGTAAAATTGTTAATTTTATTTTACATGAGGGAAGAAAACCGCTTCAATTCTTCAATTCTGAAACAAAAGTAATTGAAAGATATATTCGTCATTTTAAAGCAACCAAGAAGGAAGAACTTCTTGACGATTTAGATGATAGTATTGAAGGCTTTAGAACGAATAGTAAAATAATTTCGAGTCTTTTTAAAAGAATTAATCCGTTAGCAAAACAAAAAAGAGGAAATAAAACGGACTTTTTAATTAAACCAATAATTATAGATAGCTATAAGATTTTTAAATCTACAATCAAAGAATCAAATATGGAGTTGACAATTGATTGCGAAGATTCCATAAAAATATATGGTTGGTCCGAAGATTTATTCACAGCACTTACTAATTTGATAGAAAATAGTGTTTACTGGTTACAAGTATCTAAACAAGTTAAGAAAGAAATAACAATACAAGTCTCTGAAACAGATGATGCTGTTATAGTTGATTATAAAGACAACGGTCCAGGTTTGTCAGATATTGAAATAGAATCTGACATAATTTTTGAACCAGGGTATACTAAAAAATTAAATGGAACTGGTTTGGGACTTGCAATTGCTGGTGAAGCAATTGTAAGACTTAATGGTAAATTGACCGCACGAAAATTCGATAATGGTGCTTATTTCCAAATCGAGATAAATAAGTAATATGAAAGAATTAAAACTGTTAATTGTTGAGGACGACCCAACCGTCATTGCTGGATATGAAAGTAGTATCAAATCTTATAATAAAACTAATAACAGAATAGTAATATTGGCGACAATTGAGTCAGATAAAGACAAAGCGATTGATATTCTAAGAGATTCCGAAAACATCTTTGATGGCGCCATAGTCGATTTGGACCTAAAACAATCTGGTGGGGAAGATAGCTCTGGAAATGAAGTGATTAAAGAGGTTAAACAAAATTTACGTTTCCCTGTATTTGTAATTTCAGGAACAGCCCACAATATTGAAAATGGACTGAATGAGGAGACATCTTTTTTTAAAGTAAGAAATAGAGACGATGATTTTGATTTCATTGAAGAAATAACATCAATTTATGATACTGGGATTACAGAAATATTAAACCGAAAAGGAACAATTGAAAAATATATTACAGAAATATTTTGGAGGCATCTTTCGAATTCCTTAAACTTATGGGTTAGCGATAAAACGCGTAGTCCCGAAGGCAAGCAAAAATCGCTTTTGAGATATACTCTTTCACACCTTCAAGAATATTTAGAAATAACCGAGGATTCTGACTTTGAGAATTACCATCCATCAGAAATTTATATTACTCCTGTAATAAAACCAAGAGTTTTTACAGGTGATATAGTCGTAAATAAGGCTAGTGGTAACCATTATATTATTTTAACTCCATCTTGCGATTTAGCACAGTCAAAGGCTAAAGACATTTTGCTTGTTGATATTGAATCACCTAATTCTGGTTTAATGGGTGAAAAAATTTCTATTATAAAAAAGGGAAAAGGCACTAAAGAACAAATTGATGATTCCCATTCTATTTTAAGAAGGATAATTCGCAATAACTACTCAAATAAGTATCATTTTTTACCAAAGTATAGTGATATTGATGGTGGACTAATAAATTTCCAAAAACTAACTTCAATTAAAGTAAAAACATTTGAATCAGATTTTGATAGAGTCGCATCTGTAAATGGAAATTTCACCAAAGATATTGTCGCTAGATTTTCTTATTATTATTCAAGACAAGGTTCTCCCGATTTTATTTCTGATGAAATTTTTGAATCTCTTATTGGATATGAAAAATTAACAAAGCTTGAAAAGAAAGTTGCAGGGAATTAAAACAGAACTTGAAGAACTGATTCTAAAAATAAGTGAGAAAATAAAATTTCAAGAAACTGCAATTTTTTGTGGAGCTGGAATTTCGTTTAATTCTGGACTTCCGCTAGTCAATGACCTAATTAAATATATCCTTAATAAAATTGACGTAAAAGATTCTGATGCAGAAAAAATATTGTACTCTAATTTACCTTTTGAAGCTTTCATTCAAACTCTAGCAGACGAAGTTAGTGTGGATAGTATCTTAGAAATATTTTCTAAAGGGGAACCGAATACTAATCATGAACTTATTGCTGAATTTGTGAAACAGGGCAAAGTAAAAACAATTCTAACTACTAACTTTGACACACTTATCGAGAAAGCTTTAAAAAAATTAGGTTTATTTGAAGGGACTGATTTTCAAGTTTATTCAACAGAAAAAGAATTTGAAAACATTGATTGGTATGATGAGATAATTAAAATTATTAAAATTCACGGTTGCATTACAAATAAAAAAGAAATGGCTATTACTCTGGAATTAGTGGCTAAAAGGTCGTTAGTCCAAAATAAAAACAACGTTATTTCATCTTTCTTTTCTAACTTTATAAACCCAAATGTACTTGTATTGGGCTATAGTTGTTCAGACTTATTCGACGTCTCACCTCAAATTCAATCAATTAAAAATAATATGAGTCAAATATTATTTTTAGAACATAATTCATCAGAATCTGAAATTAAAATTGAAGATATTTCTTTAAAGGAATATAAAAATCCGTTTCAAAATTTTACAGGACACCGAATTTATCTCAATACAGATCTATTTGTTAAATGCTTATGGAAAAGTATGTTGTCGTTGAATTACGAGCATAAATTAACAAATATACCTTGGAAAGAAAACGTAAATAAATGGTTAAATGAATCTATTGAGTATTCTATGGGAATTAAAAATCATATTTCGGCTAGATTATTTTATGACATTGGCGAGTATAATATATCAATAAAAAAATGGGAACAAGGTTTAATGATTGCTCAAAATGAAAATAATCAAATTTTTTTCTACAGTCAACTGGGTAATATTGGAATGGCTTTAAACGCAATCGGAAAATATAAGGAAGCAAAAAAATGTTTGGAAGAATCGGTTAAAACTTGTGGCGAAATTGGAAATTTACAGGGAGAAATATCTCAATTGCAAGCATTAGGCAATATATACAGAAACCTAAGAGACTTTGACAATTCCATTAAAGTTTTTGATAAAGCCGTAATCTTAGCGGAAAAGTATGAATCGGGTGGTTTATGTTCCTCTTTAGGAAATTTAGCTACAATCTACAATCAAATAGGGGATTATGATAAAGCAATTGAAACCCTTCAAAAAGGTATGTCAATTGCAACAACAACCGGAAATAAACAATCTGAAGGAAGTATGTTAGCTAGTTTTGGAATTGCATACTTCCAAAAGGGTGATTATGACAAAGCAGTTAATTTTGTTTTGCAAAGTATTAACGTTACTAGACAAATTGGAGACAGACAAGGTGAATGTATGTCACTTCATAATTTATCGAATTTTTGTCTACAAATAGAAGACTATGACAATTGTTTAAAGCATTCCTATTCAGGATTAGAAATTGCCAAAGAAATTGGTATTAGACAAAGTGAAGCTAGTGCTTACTACAACATAGGCTCTTCATATTTTTTTAAAGGTGAGCAGAAATCTGCTATTATTCATCTTAAAAAAGCAATAGAAATTTATTCTGAAATTTTTGGAGACAAACATTCACATACTATTTCAGCCATTAATGCTTTGGACAGAGCAGAAAATTATCCTGATTCTAACAATATGACTAAGATGAACATTAAATGAAAAAAGAGCTGTAGATAATTAATTATCAGTTTAAGACTACTTGTGAGAATCCTTGCGAATTTTCTTTTCTTTTTTTATTTGCTAAATTAGTTGCTTACACACAGAAGTAACTATAAACAAATATGTAAACGGAAATCTGTAAAATTTGTTAGATACATAATAATTGAAACATGAAGAATATCTTTTTTGAAAGGCATCAATTTATTGCGAACTATTTAGCAAAATTTCCCGATGCTTATCAAAAATTGGGGTTGGGAAATCAAACAAACACGCATAAATTAATCGCAGTAAAGTTGAATGTTACAGAGTCTTCATTTCGAATGTTAAGAGATGAATATGATGGATTCTATGATAATAGAAAAGGGTTTCCACATCCATACAAAAGAAAGTCTCGGGTCGAATACAAAACAAAATTTGAAAATATACAACTAGAGGACTATGTAAGTATGATCCATCAAATATTACAAAATTATGATATTATAAACTTTGATCAATATAATGATGACAATATTGCTACTGATTCTTTTATTGAAGGAAAGGGAATAAAAATTACGATTAATAAGTATGAACGAAGTTTGGATGCAAAAAATAAATGTATTGAATTTTATGGAAGAAAATGTACAGTTTGTGGATTTGAGGACTTTAATATTTTCGGAGATAATATTAAGATTGTGGAAGTACATCATTTAGTTCCAATTTCACAAATTTCCGAAAATTACAAAGTCAATCCTGTTAAGGATTTAAGGCCATTATGCCCCAATTGTCATAGAGCAATACACAATAGAAAACCTCCATATTCAATTGAAGATCTAAAAAAAATAATAAGCAGGGGCTAACAGGTATAAAATTCAATATAACTTCTTTATTATTTTTAAAATTGTGATTAGTATTGTCGTTAAACACTTCACAATTTCAATAAAAAATTCTTTCATAATTCAATATTTAAATAGTAGTTCCCAATAAAATAGCCAATGCCATTGCCTTTATATTTTTCTTGCTTAAAAAATAATAAGCTTCATCAATATTCGTCATAAACCCTAGTTCTATAAGTATAGTTGGACAAACAATTTTTGTTTCTCTTAACACTTGAAAATTAGCAAACTTGACACCTCGTTTTTTAAAACCTAGATTTTCAGTACTCTCATTTAAAATAGACAATCCCAATGCAATAGATTCTTTTATTAAAGATGAGTTGGTATTATGTGTGTAAATCTCAACTCCCGTAGAACTTATTTTAGAAGCATTACAATGTAAAGAGATAAATATATCAGCGTTTAATTCTTTTGCCAATCTAGTTCTATCAGATAATGAAATCAAGGTGTCGGTGTAGCGCGTGAGATTGATGTCAAACCTGTCGTTCAAGATTGTTTTGTTAAGCTTCAATATTTCTTTTGCAATATTCAAAACAACTTTTTTTTCTTGTATATCATTGATGCCAATAGCACCTGTATCTTTTCCACCATGTCCAGGGTCAATAATGATCACTTTCTTGTTCGTTGTTGCTTGACTAAAAACAATACACATTTTTAGGAGTAGGAGTAGAAAAACGACGTTTTTTCGCTCTCTTTTCATTTTTGTATTTGTGCTTATGAACATTTTAGTGTCGGTCTTTCATATTATTTGATGCCATTTAGCGACAAAATAAATCAATTGAAATCAAATAATATTTTATTCACAAAATATTGGTTATCAGTCTTTTGTATTCAAATATACACTATTTTTCATATATCAAAATCGATGTAAATTTTAAAACTATTTCCTATGAAAAAATCTATGTATGTAACACTGTTATTCTTGTTAATGTCCATGTCAACTTTTGCACAAATTGGAGGTATTGAAGATTCTGTAAATGATGTTTCGGATACGATACGAGCTATTTTTCCCATCATATTGGGAGTAATATTTCTAATTGGATTTCTTTTTAACGCAGGTCATTTCTTTGGTGAAAATGCGGATTTAAAAAAGGGAATTACTAGAGTCCTTGTCTTCGTATTAATAGCCGGAGCTGTTGTAGGCATCTTTACCTATCTCATTGGAATCGTAGTGTAAGCCTCAAAGAGGCATTTGTAAAAATTCAGATTATGAAGAAGTTTGAAGTCTATAAAAATATAAGAAAGCGCGCCATGATTATGGGATTAGTGATCTCTCATTTTGCCATCATGATGACGGGAGTGATTGGCTCTTTATTGTTCGTCATTTTTTCCTTTAGTTTTTTGGGAATTATTGTGGTCTTTATCATCAATGCAGCCTTGTATGTAGTGCTTACGCATCTTTCCCGAAAGACTGTTGATCTGAGCTTTCAAAAAGTATTCCCTATTGGTATTAGTAATAAAAATCAAAGTCCGCTGTACTATGAAGAAGATTAATTTGGCTGCATATCATCCCATTCTTTCTATTGAAGAACATATGGTCTTCGCCAGTAACGGCAATGTTATTTTGTGTTATCTGGTAGAGTTACCGGAGATTTATTCTTTATCTGAAAAAGATTTTGAAGATCTGCATGGTGTATGGTTTCAGGCATTTAAATCATTGCCGGTGAGCACTGTGATTCATAAGCAGGATATCTATCAAAAAGTAGCCTATACCGCTGAACAATTGCCAAATGATACCTTCTTGGAGCGTTCAACACATAGTCATTTTAAAGGTAGAGGGTTTCTGGAACATCATTCTTATCTGTTTTTCACACTTCCTTTGAATAAGACCTTGAATGCCGCTAAGTATACCAACCCCTTCCGAAAAGTAGAAAAGGGGATTCAAAAGAAATTAGACCATGCCTTGCATGAATTTATTGGAGCTGTCAATGATACCATATCCTTTATCAATAATAGTAGAAAGGTGAAAGTATCTGCTTTGCCGGCGGATGGAATTTTGAAGATCACGGATCAGTATTTCAATGGATTTATGGAGGATGTAGATACAGATATTGAAATGAACCAATCCAATATTTCAATAGGCGATCATTATTTCGATGTTCTAGCTATCAATAATGAACTGTGTTTTGGAGAGGTAGTACAGAGTAGTAAAACCAATGATAATTTCACATCGGATGATTTTGTATTTCATCAAGGGTTTCTAGATGGTTTGGGGTTGAGTTTGAATGAAAATCACATTATCAACCAAATCATCTACTTGGATGACAAACACAAATGGAGAAAACTATTAGATAAAAAGATAGAAGAGCTCAATAAGAGTTCGAATTTTGGGACACAGAATAAAGTAGTCTTACAAAAGATTCAGGACATTGTAGCGAAGATCAATGTCGATGATGCTTCCCGAATCATTAGAGGACATTTAAATATCGTTTTTTGGGATCATGAAGTGAGTAACCTTGGTCGAATTGCTTCTAAGATCAAGACTGAATTTAAAGAATTGGATATCGTTCCATATTATCCTAAAGGAGAAGAACGCAAACAGTATTTTTTGAACAGTTATTGTTGTTTTGCTTCTAATTTTTCTAATGAAGATTTGTATGTAACAGATTTAAAACACGCCTTGTGTTTGTATCTCAATAACACAAATTATAAATCGGATGCGCTAGGTATCATCTTTCAAGATAGACAATACAATATTCCGGTATTAAAGGATGTATGGGATGAACGAAAGAAACGCATCAAAGCTCGGAACTTTGCCATTTTTGCACCTACAGGTGAAGGCAAGTCTTTTCTGGCCAACAATATATTGCGACAGTATTTCGAAAGTGATGTTCGCTTGGTCATCATAGATTTGGGAGGTTCGTATTCCAAGTTTGCCAAACTATATCCTGACGACCATATAATCCTTAGATATGAGCAGGGAAAGAATCTAGGGATTAATCCTTTTTATGTTGTTAATGCCAAAGATGTTGGCCCTGAGCGATTGGAGGATTTAGCTGTTTTTTTATTGGAATTATTGGCTGCTGAGAAAAAAGCAACCAAGGCTGAAGAAGTGGCCATTAAAAAGATAGTACGGCATTATTATAAGAATAGCAAAGATGCACAACATTCTTTGGCAGGATTATATCTCTTTATCTATGAGCATCGGCAAACCTTGCTGGATGCATTGCATATTCAAGAATTACATTTCAATATTGGAGACTTCTTGCATATCATTTCAGAGTATGTTGGAGATGGTTTATACAGCTTTCTCTTTGATGTGGATGAAGACCAAACCTATAAAATAGAGGATAAGCGCTTGATTGTTTTTGAATTGGATGAAGTAAAAGACAATAAGGAGATCTTATCCGTGATGCTTAAACTCATCAAATCTGCGATTCAGCGCACCATTTGGCAAAACAAAGCTGAAAAGGGAATCATCTTATTTGATGAGTTTGCTAAGCAACTCAAGTTTGAAAATGTCTTGGAAAGCGTCGAGTTCTATTACCAGGCTATCCGTAAACAGAACGGAGCAATTGGGATTATTTTACAGTCCATCAATCAATTGCCAGACAATTCAACATCAGCGAGTATTTTAGAAAATACCCAAGTGATCTATAGCCTTCATAATGAAAAAGGCTATACAGAATTACAAAAACGATTGAACCTCTCTAGCCACGATTTGAACCAATTAAAATCCATACGAAATAACCTATCCGGGGAGCGAAAATATACAGAGATGTTTATCAAGATAGGGAAGGAGAGTAACATCTTTCGCTTGGAAGTGCCTAAAGAGGTTTATGCCGCCTATCTCACTGATGGAAGTGAAAACGAAGCCATAATGAAGCTCTATGATGAGCATGGCTCTATGGAAAGTGCGATAAACACTTTCGTACAACAATTATAAATTTTAAAACAACAATTATGAAAAACAAAATGAAAGTACTAGTACTAGCCGCAATGATGCTCATACCAATAGCACGCGGTGCGTGCCAGGGGATGCCGGTTTATGATAATACGAACTTTATCAGTTTTGCCAAATCACTAGTGGAAGCAGGTAAGCAGACCTCACAGATTATTAAAACTGTGCAGTTTTTAAAGAAGCAGAAAGAGAATATTGAAAAGGTGAGTAATGTGGTGAAGCAGCTCAAGGCTGTGAAAGAAATTGCGAAGAACAATCAGCGTCTTTTCAATATGGTGCAGGATGATTTACGAGACATCTTAAACTCACCTTTTATCAAACCAGAGGAAGTCACGAGAGTTTCAGAATCCTTCAATGCCATCATTGAGAATTCCTTGAATACACTGGAATTTATGAATCAAATTTTATCTAGTGATTCTCTAAAAATGACTGATGCCGAAAGAGCTGAAGTGTTGAAAGAGAAAGAATTGGAATCAAAAAAGATGGTGGCTGAAATAGAGCAAAAGACAAAACGCTATCGCGATATCATTTCTTTTAGAAAGATGCAATCAATTATCAATAACAGAGAAACGAATTATTAATAGATGGCAGGAATAGCATTGGGCATAGGACTGGAATATATGGATACAATTTTCACAACCATTAAGGCAAGTGCATTTTCGCAATACACGATTGCGGGCATGAAAACGCTGGCCATTTTGTTCTTCCTGATTAATATTCTGAAGAAATACAATGAAGGTGTCGCTAATAACGATGGTTATACATGGGGATTGAGTCCGGGGGAATTGGCTAAGAATTTTGCCATTATTATCTTAGTCATTTTCTCCACTCAAGTATTAGGTGTCTTTGATGGTATTTTGGTGGCTATTGAAGGTCAGTACCGGTCTACAGCTCCAGCTTTGCTGCCCCTGCAGCTACAAGATGTAGACATTGAGCAGGATGTGGGAGCCTTAGATATTTTGACCAAAGCATTTTCTTTACTATACGATGCCTTGGTAACACCTCTCTATTTTTTAAAGGTGTTGGCTTTTATAGCTGGGCTATTTTTATGGATGTTGGATTTGTTTATCTATCCTATATTCTTAGCGGAACGCTATTTCTTATTGGGCATCATGCAGGCATTTTTTCCTTTGGTGATTAGCCTGGCGGTCTTTGAAAAGTTTAGAGACATGGCCTATAACTTTTTCAAGTTGTATGCCGGTGTTTATATGTTAGTCCCTGCTTTTTTTCTGGTCAACGTCTTTGTAAACAATATCTATACAGAAATCAATACCAACTTTTGGTCCAATTTATTTGGAACAGATTGGGGAAGTGAATTCTTTGCTCCGGTCATTGAATTAGGTTCGATCACTTTTATTGTTTTTCTGAAATTCAAATTATACCGTCGTGCAACTTCATTCACTTTTAGACTTTTTAGCTCAGCATCATGAAAACACCATATAAGAATATATATACCGTATTAAAACTGAACCGTTTCATTGTATTAGCGGTTGTGATTGGAGCCTTGATTACATCAACAGCTTCTGTACTCCTGGTATATAAATTACATCAACAAGCCATGGAAAATGCCTTTGTCGTCAATACGGATGGGAGCGTGATTCCATTAAAATTAGTGGCACAACAAGAGAATTTTGAAGTTGAAGCCTTGGCCCACTTAGAACGTTTTCATACGTATTTCTATCACATAGATGCCAGTAATTATGAAAAGAACTTAGAAAAGGCCTTATGGTTGGGAAACAGCTCTGTGGACAATCTCTATCGGCAAAAGAAAGCGGATGGCGTATACAATCGGTTGTTGCAATATTCTTTGGTTCAAAAAGTTGTGCGTATTGAATCTGATATTTTAGTAAAGGAAGACAATGTCTCCTTTACAACAACAACACTTTTTGAAATCAATCGAGGATCTGTAATAGATGCCTATGAATTGATTACCACAGGGAATCTCATTAAAGTAGATCGCCATTTTCCAAACAATACCCACGGTTTACTAGTCACGAACTTCTTTGAAAAAACCTTACGTAAACTAGAAGAAGACGAACATCTAAAATAATATAAAAAGAGATCAAATGAAAATAGAAAAGAACAAAATTGTATTTGCTTCCATTATTGCTTGTGTAGTGCTTTTCATTGGAGCCTACACAATGCTAGTGGTGAACAAAGATGAGCCGGAGAGCCTGAAGAATACGCAAATTCCAGTTCCAGAGTTAGAAGATGAACAACAGGAATATGAATCTAAATTGGATGCCTTGAATGATTTAAAAGAAGTTAGGGAAACCAATGCGCCCAGCATCTATGATGAACGTTTGTTAGATTCTATGGGTGTCTATGATCCTGACTTTTTGGATAAAGAAAAGATGCGGATGGTAGACAGTATTTATAATGAAGGGCGTATCAATTATACAGATCAAACCTATCGTGGTACGATACAGAAAGTAGTTCAAGAACCTATTAAAGTATCTATCGATACCGTCGTACCAAAAATAGAACAAGCTATTTCAATGAAGGAATTAGGCTTGGAGCATCAGTTATTCTTTGCCTCTGAACCTATCAAAAATGAAGCTTTGGTTTCGGATGAGGATACGGATGCTGTGATCTATGCCGTGGTTAATCGAACACAAGTCGTAAAGAAAGATTTCCGACTAGAGTTACGCTTAACCCAACCTGCAGTTGTTAGCGGAAGGAAACTACCAAAACATACACGCGTGTATGGTTTTGTAAGTTTCAAACCCAATAGAGTAATGATTAGCATTGAGCATATCAATCATCTACCCGTGAAATTAAAAGCTTTCGATTGGCAAGATGGAAGTGAAGGGATTTATGTAGAAAATACTTTTCAAGCTGAAGCTAGACAGGAAGTGGTGGGAGACATCGTAGATGATATCAATATTGTGGGTGTACCACAAGTGAGTGGCGTCAAGAAAATATTTCAGCGCTCGAACAAAAATGTAAAAGTTACAATCGCCAATAATTACAAATTAATCTTAAAACTAAAACAATGAAATCATATATCATAGTAGTCGCAGTAATCAGCTGTATTTCACTTCAAGGACAGGTATTAGATACCATTTATGCAAATGACCAAAAGAATGTAGCCTTGTTCTTTCCTAGTCCTATTCGTCAGGGAATTACCGGAGCTGAACATTTTGTATTCACCTATAACCGTGAAAAAGAACAATATTTTGGATTGTTACAGGCAAAAGCGGGTATTGAGAGTAATTTATTGACGATTACGAATGATGGACAGGTGTATTCATATATTTTGAAGTATGCAGTTACCCTTCCGAAGCTTAATTATTTTATTGGAGATGCAGAGAGTATAGGAAATGAACAGCCTAAAAAGGGGATTGTAAAACAGGAAATAGTTGTTAATGATGCTGCCGATAAGAATGGTGTGACTTATTATCAAAAGTTTAGTGCCTTTCTCTTAAAACGCCCTGCTGAAAGATTTGCTGCAAAGCGTTTCAAGGGGGTGAAATTGACAGTCGAGAAACGCGTATATCAAGGAGCTGAAGTCTATCTCGTATTGGAACTAAAGAATGCTTCAGGCGTTGATTTTGATATTAACTACCTTAATGTGTATAGCGTAAGTGGTACTTCGAAGCGCAAGGCTTCTTTTCAAAAATTACAGAAAGAAGTACTGTATAAGCACAACTTACCTTCCCTATTAAAGGATAACCATTCGCAACGGTGTGTGTTGGTATTGCCAAAGTTTGTATTGGCAAATCATGAGAAGGTACAGATCGAGTTGAAAGAACGCAATGGAAATAGGGGAGTTATCTTAAATTTTAAATAATAGGATCTTGTCCTTTATAGTGTTGACGATACTTCTTGCTACGTAGTTATTCTTCCCTGGTGTATTGTTTTTCCTCGTTGTACGCCGTGCATCCTTTTTTTGTTAGCAAAACACCAATATATCTCCTTGGCGGACTGCATAATCAGGGTCGTGCCTCCCTCTTTTTATAAGTCCTTGTAAGGCGACATATTGTATATGTGTACGCATCAAAAAAAGGT
>Ga0209633_10001047_pt1 | contig 29843 bp, 29 predicted proteins | sample Cruoilmetagenom1_FD_187290 | JGI IMG/M metagenome (GOLD analysis project Ga0209633, IMG submission 187290) | Oil polluted marine microbial communities from Coal Oil Point, Santa Barbara, California, USA - Sample 1 (SPAdes) (version 2) | ecosystem: Environmental > Aquatic > Marine > Oil seeps ... | reverse complement strand
TTCGGGCAATTGGTTTTCCACCCGGTCGGCGCTAGCCACGACCAGGATGCGGTCGGACTGCCGGGCGCAGAGCCTGACCCAGGCCGTGTTATCGAGAGTGCCGTGAAGGAAGATGTGATCGTATTCCGCCTCGAGCTTGTTGAACCATTCGCTCGTCTGGCCCGCCGATTCCGGGCCGACAAGCCTCACCCGATACCCCAGGGTCTCAAGGCGTTGAGCGAGGGCGGCGGCGATGAGATCGCTCTGAATCATGGGATTGGCCGGCAGAAACCCGACCGTTTTCGGTTCAATGTGAGGCCGCCTGCCGGATGAGGCGTGCCGGAGCCGCTCGACCAAGAGCCGGTTGATGCCCTTCAGCAGCTCGGGCTGGCGTTTCAACAGCCGATCGAATTTCTCTCTCGAAAGCCGCAGCAGCTCGCTATCGCGAATTGCGATCACCGTGGCAGACCGGCGCTCACCGGAGATCAAAGCCATCTCGCCGACGGTTTCACCGGCTTGAATCAGGGCGAGTAGGCGGAGATCGCCCGAAGGCCGTTGCTGATAAACCCCGAGCGATCCGGACGCCACGAGATAGAGGTCATCGCCGTCATCGCCCTGGCGGAAAAGCGTATGGCCCGCCGGAATAGCGAACCATTCGGCTTCGTGCTCGATAGCCTTGCGCCCCCTGGGCCCAAGCGCCTCGAGCAGATCGATCGGATTTCGCGCGGTTTCTGCCATCGGACCAGATATACATTGCACCCCTCATGGGCGCACAAGACTCACCTACCGCAACTGCAGCTCGAAGCTTAGCGATCGTACCGTGCGCGGCAAGGGGCTTGCTTGGCTGAAATATGCCATAACGCAATCACATCAAGCACTTCACAGTGAGTTGACGTGCCCGATTCACTCGGAAACAGTGTGCCGGCGATTCAGCAGCAAGGGTGGCGCGGATGGCAAAACTGACCTCCAGCATTTCAGCCTCATCGGAGGAGTTCAAGGCCAACCGGGCCCATATGCAGGCGCTGGTCGAGGATTTGAGCGCGGTCCGGGCGACGGTGGCCGAGGGCGGGCCGAAGCGGGCCCGCGAGCGTCACGTGGCAAGGGGCAAACTGCTGCCGCGCGACCGCGTCATGCGGTTGCTGGATCCTGGCGCACCGTTCTTAGAGCTCTCACAGCTCGCAGCCTGGAACATGTATGACGACGCGATCCATGGCGGCGGTTTGATCACCGGGATCGGCCGCGTCGAGGGCCGCGAATGCGTCGTGGTTTGCAACGATGCCACCATCAAGGGCGGCACCTACTATTCGATGAGCGTGAAGAAACATTTGCGCGCCCAAGATATCGCCCGGGAGAACCGGTTGCCCTGCATCTATCTGGTCGATTCCGGTGGCGCGAACCTGCCCCAGCAGGCGGAGATCTTTCCCGACACCCAGCATTTTGGCCGGACGTTTTACAACCAGGCCAACATGTCGGCCCAGGGCATCCCGCAAATTGCCGTGGTGATGGGCTCGTGCACGGCGGGCGGCGCCTATGTGCCGGCCATGTCCGACGAATCCGTGATCGTGAAAGGCCAGGGCACCATATTTCTGGGCGGTCCGCCCCTGGTGAAAGCCGCCACCGGTGAGGTGGTCACGGCGGAGGAACTGGGGGGTGCGGATGTTCACGCCCGGCAGTCCGGCGTCGTCGATCACTTGGCAGCCGATGACGAACACGCCTTGGATATCGCGCGGGGCATCGTCGCCGACCTCAATCTTGAGAAGCGCATCGATATTCCATTGATGGAACCCCAGCCGCCGGCATGCGACCCGGCGGAGCTTGACGGCATAGTGCCCAAATCACTGGCCACCCAATACGATGTGCGCGAGGTGATCGCGCGGCTGGTGGACGCATCCGAATTCGACGAGTTCAAGAGGCACTACGCGACGACGATCGTATGTGGCTTCGCCCATATCGAAGGAATTCCGGTGGGCGTCATTGGCAATAACGGAATCCTCTATTCGGAATCCGCGCTGAAGGCCGCGCACTTTATCGAGCTCTGCTGTCAGCGCCGGATTCCGCTGTTGTTCCTGCAGAACATCGCGGGCTTCATGGTTGGCGCGCAGGTCGAGGCGGGTGGCATCGCCAAGGACGGCGCCAAGATGGTGACCGCGGTGGCCTGTGCCCAAGTGCCGAAGGTGACCGTCATCATTGGCGGGTCCTATGGCGCCGGCAACTACGCCATGTGCGGTCGTGGCTATTCGCCCCGATTCCTGTTTACCTGGCCCAATTCCCGGATCTCGGTAATGGGCGGTGAGCAGGCGGCGAGCGTGCTCGCAACCGTCAAAAGCGACAATCTGCCTGAGGGTAAGAAATGGACGGAGAAGCAGGAGACGGCCTTCAAAAAGCCGATCCTGAAGAAGTATGAGGAGGAGGGGCATCCCTATTTCGCCACGGCGAGGCTCTGGGACGACGGTATCATCACGCCCCAGGAAACCCGCCGGGTGCTGGCGCTCGCCTTTTCGGCAGCGCTGAATGCGCCGATTCCCGAGACCAAGTTCGGTGTCTTCAGAATGTGAGGCGGGATTTCTCGAGCCCGCCCGTACCGTCTGCCGTTTACCGCGTTGCACTCCAAATCTCGCGGATTTGACCGGGATCAGTGCAAGCTCACCTTGACCGGAGGAATGTGGCGCCTAATTTAGTTGATAGCTCGCCTTTACGATCGGGTTGGGATGAGAAAATACGCCAAGATCATTGCATTGCTGGCGATTGCCGTGTTCTTGCCGAGCACGATTCTGAACGCCGCACCATTGGTTTGGTGTGTCGCGGGTGATGACCATAGGGCGATTGAGTTCGGTATTTCCGACCATTGGCATGGGCATGGCCAACACTCGCACGTATCGGTGTCGGGTGACGAGCTGGCAATGCCAGTTGGGCCGGACGGCCACTCCCATGACTGCCTAGACGACCAACTAATCGGCCCGATAGCGTCCAGCGCAGCCAAGGCTCCCGTCTTTGTTCCAGCAACGGTGGCGGTTCCGGTTTGGGCCGCATTGAGCGACGCCCAATTGTCCGGCGCGCCATTGCTTGCGAAGGCGATTCGGCCGCCCCCTGGTGGATATTCGGACAGATCCGATCCGGCCTTCCTTTCCACGACAAAACTGTTGCTCTAGGCTCTCTGCTCCGCAGTTCTTGCGCCCGCCGTCCCCAGTGACGCCGGGCCAAATGTTTTCCGTCGCGTAGCAGAGGATCAAGGCATGGCCGGCTCACGCCGCGTGCTCGATTTATTGGCAATCATGGTTCTGGCTGTATCGCTTCAGGCTTGCAGGCTTGGTGCACCGATTCCCGCGCCCGGCGCGCCCCTTCCCAGTGACGTCTATTCGGCTGATGGAAGCGTCGGACCGCAAGGTCCTCATCCGATTGTGCTCGCCTCCGGCGGCGCGGCTGCTTATGAGCCGCAGCTTACCATGCGCGAGGCGGTGGCCCGTGCGATCCGCTACAGCCCGCTGCTGCGGTCCGCTTCGGCCGAGCTCGACGCCAGGCATGCCGAAGCGTTCCAGGCCGGACGCTTGCCCAATCCCGAATTCGAAGGTGAGATCGAGAACTTTGCCGGATCGGGCGAGTTTCAAGGCTTCAAGAGCGCGGAAACCACCATCGGGCTCGCCCAGGTCATCGAGCTCGGCGGCAAGCGCGTCAAGCGGGTGGAGGTCGCTGATTTGGGCGCCGCGCTGGCCGCTTGGGACTACGAGGCCGTGCGCCTCAAAGTGGCGACCCAAACGGCACAGCTTTTTATCGACGTGCTCGCCGGCCAGCGCAGCGTGTCGATCCTTGGAGAATTCGTCGAGCTGAACCAGAAATTCCGGGATTCCGTGGCGGAGCGCGTGCAAGCCGGCCGGGTCAACGAAGCGGAGCTGCAGCGCGCCGACGTCGAGCTCGGGCGGGCAAAAGTGCAGCTCGCCGAAGAGCGCGCCCGCCTGGAGGTCTTCCGGCGTCAGCTGTCGTTGAGCTGGGGCGCGCATCAACTCGATTTCGGAGAAGCGCAAGGTTCGCTTGCCATGACCAATCATCTGCCCGGCGCGGACCGGCTGAGCCAGTACTTGAACCAGCATCCCGATGTGGCGCGCTGGACCGAGGAAATGGCCCGGCGGGAAGCCATTCACAGCCTCGCCGTGGCAGAAGCGGTCCCAGATCTGACAGTGGGCGCCAGCGTCCGGCGTTTGGATGAGACTGAGGACACCGCGGCGGTCGCCAGGGTCGGCATCCCGCTGCCGGTGTTCGACCGTAATCGCGGCAATGTGGAAGCAGCCGGCCGGCGCATCGCCCAGAGCGAGTATCAGCGCCAGGCCGCCCGCAATGCGCTGACGTCGCGCTTCATTGCCGCTTACGGCCTGCTGCAGGCCTCTGAGGCCAAGCTAAGGGGCTTGCAACGCGAGGTGATCCCGGCTGCGGAAAAGGCCAATCAGGCGACCGACCAGGGCTACCGCGAGGGCAAGTTCGACCTGCTTCGTGTGCTGGACGCCCAGCGCGTTCTACTCCAGGCGCGCCTCGATCTAGTCAACACCAGGGCCGAATTCCACAAAGCCAAGACCCGCGTCGAGGCCTTAGTGGGCCGCGGTCTCTATGGGCTTTGATGAGGCGTTGACACCATGAAGATTACGATATTTCGAGCTCTAGTCGGAGTTACTGCCGTCGCGGCGGTAATCGGCCTCGTGGCAGTCGCGGTGACATCGTGGCTGAGCGGGTCCGAAGACGTCCGGCAGCCGGATCAAATGATCCAGGCCGTGTCCCCTGTGGCCAACTCAGCAGAGAAGCATCAGGTGGCTGGTGAAGAGACCCACGACCACGGTGACGATCACGCGGACCAGGCGGAACAGCCCGCAGCCGATGCGGACGATCACGAAGACCACGGTCACGGTCATGGCCCCGCAGAGGAGGATTTCGAGCGCGGGCCCCAGGGCGGGCGGCTTTTGCGGGAGGGCCCGTTTGCGTTGGAGTTGACGGTTTTTGAGGCAGGCCAGCCGCCGGAGTTTCGCGTCTATCCATATGTGGATGGCGAAGCCATCGATCCGTCGAAAGTCGATCTCAAGGTCGAACTTGGCCGGCTGGGGGGCAAGACCGACAACTTCGAATTCGAGCCTGAGGGCGTCTATCTGGCGGGCGAGGGCATTGTGGTTGAGCCCCATTCCTTCGACGTGCACGTTCATGCCGAATATGATGGCCAGCAGTTCGAGTGGTCCTATCCTTCCTATGAAGGGCGCACCACGATTCCCGCCGCAGCCGCGCGGGAGGCACGGGTCGAAACCGAGCCGGTGGGTTCTGCCGTCATAACCGAAACGATCGAGGTCCTAGGCCGGGTCGATTTTGCACCGGGAGCCAAAGCGACACTGAGAGCCCGGTTCCCCGGTCCGGTTCTAGAGGTGCTCAAGTCCGTAGGGGACAAGGTCGCGGCGGGCGAAACGCTGGTTCGCGTCGAGAGCAATGAGAGCTTGGTGGCCTATGACATCAAGTCGCCGATGGACGGCGTTGTGCTGGAACGGCTTACCAATCCGGGCGATCTGGCGACCGATGGCCCGCTCATGGTGGTCGGAGATCCCAAACGCTTGATTGCCGATTTTCACATCTTCGATAGGAATATCGCCCGCGTGCACGCCGGCCAAAAAGTGATTGTCTCGGCGCTCGACAGGCCGCTGGAGGCAGCTTCCGAGATTGCAACCGTGCTGCCGACCAAACAAGCCGCTACCCAGACAGTCGTCGCGCGGGTGCCGTTGCCAAATCCCAAGGGCGAGTGGATGCCGGGCTCAGCCGTCACCGGCGTGATTTCCGTCAAGCAGGCCGAGGTTCCGTTGGCGGTGCGAACCAAGGCGCTGCAGCGCTTCCGCGACTTCACCGTGGTGTTTGCCAAGGTGGGCAACACCTATGAGGTGCGCATGCTGAAGCTGGGGCGCCGCACGCCCGAATGGACCGAGGTGCTGGGCGGCATCGATCCGGGGCAGGAATACGTCGTGGAGAATAGCTTCTTGATCAAGGCGGATATCGAGAAATCCGGCGCAGCCCACGCCCATTAAGGCCATAATCGATGCTCGAACGGATCGTATTGATTTCAATTCGCCAGCGCTGGACCGTGCTGGCCGTTGTTCTCGGGCTTGCCGTGCTGGGGATCTACAATTTCCAGCGGCTGCCAATCGACGCCGTTCCCGACATCACCAATGTCCAGGTGCAGATCAATACGGAAGCGGCAGGTTATTCGCCGATCGAGGTCGAACAGCGCATAACCTTTCCTATTGAGACCGCGATTTCAGGCCTGCCGCGCCTCGATTACACACGGTCGCTATCGCGCTATGGGCTCTCTCAGGTGACGGCGGTCTTCGAGGACGGCACGGACATCTATTTTGCGCGCCAGCTGTTGGCGGAACGCCTGCAGGCGGTTCGCAGCCAGTTGCCAGCGGGGATCGCACCGGAGATGGGGCCGATCGCGACCGGGCTTGGCGAGATCTTCGTCTATATCTTGGAAGTCGAGCCCGGCGGCGTGAGCCCCGAAGGTACCCCCTGGACGCCGATGGATTTGCGCGTGATCCATGATTGGGTGGTCAAACCGCAGCTCATCACTGTTCCAGGCGTCACCGAAGTCAACACCAGCGGCGGCTACCTAAAACAGTACCACGTCATGCCGTGGCCCGACCGGTTGGCGGCCTATGGATTGGGACTTAGCGACGTCGTCGACGCACTTGAGCGTAACAACGCAAATGTGGGCGCCGGTTATATCGAGCGCTCGGGCGAGCAATATCTGGTCCGCGTCCCGGGTCAGGCCGAATCGCTCGATGATTTGCGGCGTATCGTCGTGACCCAGCGCGACGGGGTCTCGATCCGCATCAAGGACCTGGCCGACGTGGCGCTGGGCAGCGAACTGCGGACTGGGGCCGCGACCCAGAACGGCCAAGAGGTGGTGATGGGCACGGTCTTCATGCTGATTGGCGAAAATAGCCGCACCGTCTCCAAGGCCGTTGCCGAACGCATCGAGGAAATAAATAGAAGCCTGCCCGAAGGCATCGTGGCGCGCACGGTCTATGACCGCACGACATTGGTCGACAAGACCATTAGGACGGTGGCCACAAATCTGATCGAGGGCGCGCTGCTCGTCATCGCCGTCCTATTTCTGCTGCTCGGGAACTTCCGGGCAGCGCTGGTGACGGCGACCGTGATCCCGCTGGCCATGCTGATGACGGTGACGGGCATGGTGCAAAACCGAGTGTCCGGTAACCTGATGAGCCTGGGTGCGCTCGATTTCGGCCTGATCGTCGATGGCGCCGTGATCATCGTGGAGAATTGCCTGCGCCGCTTCAGCTTGGAGCAACAGCGCTTGGGCAGGCTGCTCGATCGGGACGAACGTTTCTCGTTGGCAGCAGAGGCCACCAGCGAGGTAATCAGGCCGAGCCTATTCGGCGTTTTGATCATTACGGTCGTCTACATCCCGATATTTTCGTTGACCGGGGTGGAGGGAAAAATGTTTCACCCGATGGCCTTCACCGTGGTGACCGCGCTTCTCTCCGCACTCGTCCTCTCGATCACCTTCGTGCCGGCAGCCGTCGCGCTATTCCTGCAGGGGCGTGCCGAAGACACCGAAAACCGCATCATGGTCGAGGCCAAGAAGCTCTATCGGCCCGCTCTCGACTTTGCGCTCGATCGGCGCCTTCCTGTCATCGGCGGAGCGGTCGCGATCGTGCTGCTGTCGGCGCTGCTCGCCACAAGGCTTGGCGCGGAGTTTGTTCCCCAGCTCGACGAGGGCGACATCGCGATGCACGCTCTGCGGATTCCGGGCACCAGCCTTAGCCAGGCCATCGACATGCAAACGACGCTGGAAGACCGCATCCGGGAAATTCCGGAAGTTGAAGAGGTGTTCGCCAAGATTGGAACGCCGGACATCGCCACCGATCCGATGCCGCCCAATGTCGCCGACACCTACATCATGATGAAGGATCGCGGGGACTGGCCGGATCCAGGCAAGTCGAAGAACGAACTCGTTTCCGAAATTGAGACCGCGGTGCGGGCAATCCCCGGCAACAATTACGAATTCACTCAGCCGATCCAGATGCGCTTCAACGAGCTGATCGCGGGCGTGCGCACTGATCTCGCAGTGAAGGTCTTCGGCGATGACCTTGAAGTCCTTACAGAGGTTGGACATGAGCTTGAGGGCGTAATCAATGGAATTCCAGGCGCCTCCGATGTGCGCATCGAGCAGACCACGGGGCTACCGGTTCTGTCGATCATTCCCGATCGCGAGGCGCTTGCGCGCTACGGCCTCACAATCGCCGACCTTCAGGACGTCATGGCCGCGGCCATCGGGGGCCGCGTCGCGGGGCGGATCTTCGATGGCGATCGCCGCTTCGACGTCGTGGTCCGAATCCCGGAGAAACTGAGAGACAATGTCACGGCGATCCAGCGGCTACCGATCCCGCTTCCGGAGAGTGCTCGCGCCGAGGGCAATGGGAACCCGGGTTATGTGCCCCTTTCCGAAGTGGCCAACGTGGACATATCGGTCGGGGCCAATCAAATCAGCCGGGAGAACGGCAAACGCCGGCTGGTGGTGATGGCGAATGTGCGGGGACGCGACCTTGGCAGCTTCGTTGAAGAAGTCCAAGAGGCGGTGCAGGCCGAGGTGGAAGTTCCGCCGGGCTACTGGCTGACCTATGGTGGCACCTTCGAACAACTGATCTCGGCAAGCCAGCGGCTGCAGATTGTGGTGCCAATGGCGCTTGCCCTGATCTTCGGCCTGCTGCTGGCGCTGTTCGGCTCGGCGAAGGATTCGCTGTTGGTGTTTTCCGGCGTGCCGCTCGCGCTCACCGGAGGCGTGCTGGCGCTGTGGTTGCGCGGCCTGCCGTTCTCGATTTCTGCGGGCGTTGGTTTTATCGCACTCTCCGGCGTCGCCGTGTTGAATGGCGTCGTGATGCTGTCATTTATCCGTGACCTGCGGGCACGCGGCATGGGTCTCGAAGAGGCCATTGTCGAAGGCGCACTGGTGCGGCTCCGTCCCGTTCTGATGACGGCATTGGTGGCCAGCCTGGGCTTCGTGCCGATGGCTCTGAACGTTGGAGTGGGCGCCGAGGTGCAACGCCCACTCGCCACGGTGGTGATCGGCGGCATCATCTCGTCGACCATGCTGACGCTGCTGGTGCTTCCCGCACTCTACCGCGTCGCCCATCGCGACGATGAGCCGGTCAAGGCGAAGGTCCGGACGCGGCCCAGACCCGCCGAGTGATCGCTGCTCTAGTTGAAGTGAAATGGAATTCTGAAGCTCAGCTGACGCAGGCTGGCGCCGCGCGGCGGGGTCGGGAAGGGTGACGCGCGCCTAACGGCCGAGAGTGCCGCACTATCGAGCGAGCTATTGCCGCTTGAGCGTGCGAGCTTTGCGTAGCGCAGACTGCCCGAGCGGGATACGCCGAACGACACAACTGCGGTTCCCCGTGCCCTGCCGCTGCGGGGTTTGTTACGCGCCACCCTTGCCCGCACCCGCGCGGCATAATTCCTGACCGCACCGCGGCTGGCAGAAGCCTGACCCCCCGACCGCTTCTTCGAGGCCTCGCCTCGCGCCTGGGCGCCACCTTTCTTGGATGCCTTGGAGGGTTGCGATTTACGTTTGGTTTCCTGCCTCGGCTTCACTTTTTCAGGCTTGGTATCATCCTTGCCGGCAGCCTTGACCTTCTCCTCCCGCTTGTTTTCTTCCGTTTCCATTTCGGCAGGTGAGGGGGCGGATTCTTCGACTGTTCCCTCTTCGGCGTTTACCTCGATGTTGTCGGATACCATCTCCTCCGGTTGGGTCTGCTCGGCGGATTCGACGATCAGCGTCTCGACAAGATTGAGGCTGACCGCGGTGGTCTGCATTGAGCCCGCGCCAGGGTCTCTCGGACCAATAGCGAAATACGTGGCGGCGGCGCCGTGGATGGCGAGCGCAACTGCGAGACTGATCCAGAATGGCGCTTCGCGCAGCAGGGTCGGTCTCATTGTTGTTCCCCCCGGCGCACTGCAATCAGCCGAACCGACATGATCTCGGAGTCGGCGCATTTGCGCAGCAGGGGCAGAATCTGCGCCGCAGTCACGGAGCGGTCGGCCATGATGTGAAGCTCGCCGTCGGGATCTCGGGCGAGTTGGATCTTGACCCGCGAGATCGCTTCGTCAACCTCGACGCGGTCCTTGCCGAGCGCCAAATCGCCGCTGCTGTCCAGATAAAGCATCAGGCTTTCGCGGTCGACAGTACCCACCGCCGCGGTCTCCGGCGGCTCCACGGCGAGCGTATCGGCGGCCCGCATCGTGCCCGCGATCAACATAAAAGCCAGCAGCAGGAACACGATATTAATGAGAGGGATCAACCGGTCCTGGCGGTCCGGCTGGCGCTCGAACATAGGCAGGACGCCATCACCTTCCGCCTGTGCGTCATCAGTGCCCGACTCGAAGGTGTTCTCCTGCCAGCTCAAGGGGCTGCCTCCGGGCGTGGAATTGCAATGCGCGCCTCGAATATCGGCGCTTCCTCCAGCGCCGTCAGCGCGTCGATCAGGAGCTGCAGATTCACGCCCCCTTCCGGTGAAACCAGCAGCACGGGCCTCTCGCGAGCTTCTTCTGGCAACCTGGCGCTGGCTTCAAAGACTTCACGTCCACGTTCTCTCAGCATCTCCGGAAGGCGAGCAATATTCGGAACCGGCTCGCCATCGAGTTCCAGCGAGCCGTCGGCCCGCAGGGTGAGTTTGGTCTGAATTTGTTTTTTTGCGCCGGCGGTTTCTTGTTCGGGCAGCTGAACTTGAGTTATTTCGCCCAGTGTCACATCGACTGGCGCCAGGCGGGTGTATTGGGTCACCAGCATGAAGAAGATCAGCAAGATGAAGGTGACGTCGATCAGCGGCGCTAAAGACAGCGCCATCCGCCTGCGGCGGCCGGGCAACGCGAATTGGGGCGCGTGTCGCATCGGGGCGCTTATCGGATCAGCTCTGGGTTTGTAGACAAGCGAAGAACCGGCCCAAGGCGGCAGAGGCCTGCTGGCGGAGCCGGTCGATCCGGTTTTCCGACAGGTTGAAGGCCACGATCGCTGGTATAGCCACGGTCAGCCCAAATGCGGTGGTGAGCAGCGCTTCCCAAATGCCTCCCGCGAGAATTGCCGGGTCCGCTTGGGCGCCGGAGACTTGTAGCGCCTGAAACGCGGTAATCATGCCGAGGATGGTCCCAAGCAGGCCGAGAAGGGGTGCGATCAGGCCGATCAGTTCCAGCATTCGGTTATGGCGTGAAAGCCGGGCCATACGGTCCGCCGCGACGGCGCGAACGTCCGCCTCGATCCGAGGCCGCGAGGCGCCTGCATCGGCAAGGCTCGCCCCGGTGCGAAGCATGTCGGAGATGGGATGGGAGTCCTCGCCCAGCGCCCGCATGGCAGCATTGGGGCCCTCGTTCTCGAAGTCGACGAGGGCAGCCTCATAAACGCGGGTTCGCGTCAGCCGTGCCTGCCAAAATGTCCAAGCCTTCAGCAGGATCAAGGTGAGCGAATAAACCGACAAGAGCAGCAAAACGATCCCGACGGGACCGACATATTCGTAAAAGCTGCCGAGTGAGACTGAACTCATGGCTCATCCCTTCCATTACTCGCGCATGCCCTGCCGCTTGGCCAGGTCATCAAGCCCTTTTTCCTGCTGGGTAATGCGCTGCGGCATGCCCATGGAACCGCTGCGAGCGGAACTATAGCCGACAATGCAGCGCAATTCGATACGCCGCGCGGCTTCAAGTTTTTCGCGATCTCGCGGAAAATTCTGAACCTATACGGACTTTGCGATGCCCATCACATTTCCGCTCGCCATGATGTGAAAAAATAACTAATGAATTTTGTTGGCATATGCAGGTAAGCCGCCTGTTGAACCCAGGTCGAAGTGAGCGTCGGGAAAGCGGCCGACGAGGTTTAAGCATTACAAGGTGGAAATCTTACATTAGTTTCCTGTTTCAGCCGGGATCATAGGAACGGCAATCCGCCACCTGCATGTTTGCCATAACCACGCGCAACAAACTTCGCAGTCGGCGCCATGCCATATCGATGATTTGGGCGTGGCGATTGATCCGCCGACAACTTGGGCGCACCCCGGGCATGCTGGCCTATACGACCGGGATGGCCACTCTGACCGAATTCTATACGCTGACCTTGTGGGAAAAAGAGATCGACATGACGCTGTTCATGGCCTCGGAAGATCATCGCGACATGATGTGGAATGTCCGTCGCTGGGCGGATTCCTTCTGGTCGATGCGTTGGAACGGGACGGCGGACGAAGTCGGCACTTGGAACGGTCAGAGATTCGCCCATGATGGGGTCGTCGCTTCTCAAAAGCGTCAATATGTCGGTCCGGGATATGTGGAACCCCAGGATGTGCCCGAGGCACTGCGCCCCTATCTGCGCAATATTATTCGGGACAACGAACCCGAGACGCTCAGCGTGAACGCCGTCATCGGCCGGGTGCCTACGCCTACAATTTCCAGCATACGTTTCCTTAAGCGAACGCTGCAGCCCTGGCGGTCCACGGCCAACGCACTCCGTTTTGAATTGGCGCTGGGACTGGGAGAGTGTTTGCTCTTCGTCGTCTGGAGGGAGAGTGGCGAGAAGGACTCACGCGAATTGATGAATGCGTTGCTGGATCAATTTCCAGATGCATGGGCGATGCGATTTCCTGCCACGGATTTTGAGATTGGTCATTGGAACCGGTTGCGTATTCGCGAGTACGCGGAAACCGAAGCCGGTACGACCGCGGCGCAATAGTTTGCCACCCAGGAGTTTTGCGCATGTCCACATCCCTTGAATCCGGGGCTTACGCTCTTCAACGATCGACGATCCAGATCGCCGACAAGGGCGATGTCTTGACCTTGGATTATGCCGGAGCCCGTGCTTCGCACCTGGGAGATGCCTCGTGGGGAGTGGCGGTGGGATTTCGAGCCATGCAGGCCGCAGCGGAGAAACTATCGGAAACCAAGCTTTGGGAGCGCGACCGGCTCACCGTCGCTTCTGGTCATCCCGGACCAGGCGTACGCGACGCCATCAACTACGTCACGCGCTGTGTCGAGCGAAATCGCTTCCGCTTGTTCGACGAGCTGGCCGACAAAACGATGTGCAGCCGTGACATGAAATACGAGTGGTGGCTGAGCGACGGCCAAACAGGGGTTGGAGTTAAGCTGCGCTCAGATTTCGTACCGGAGCGGTTTTACGATTTGCTGGATCGGCTGGGAAGCGAACAGGAAAAGCCGAAAGATCGCAGCCAGTTCGACGCACTGAAAGCCGATCTCGAAAGGCGAATCTGGCGTGAACCGCTCGCGGTCTGTTTCCGCGTCGAGAGCGCGCCCATTTCTGCCATGCGCGCGAAATTGCCTCGCGGATGACAGGGCATCCGCAGCGGCACTCTGTCGGAAGTTAGGCGTTAAGCTTGGAGAGCCCTATCCGGCGCGACGGATGGTGCAGCGCTTCTGTCAGCCACTGCAAGTTTTCGCGCCATCCAGGCCGGTGCAACTACGAATGTGAAGACTGTGGCGGACAGAAAGATGTGCTGGACGGTCATGTGAAACACCGCAAAGGCGCCGCTCCCAATGGAGATCGGAAACTTCGCGACGAGGCTCGGCGCGCAAAGCAATCCTGTCACCAACCATAACACCGAGACGGACCCCAGGGCAGCGCGCGCGCTAACCCCGAAATTGCAACTGCAAGCGGCGGCGGGCTTCAGGGCCAAGGCCATGCCTGTCACCGCCAAGATCGCGGAAAAGGGAAACACAAACCCGTAGAAACCCTTCATGACATGAAGTTGGGTCGCGTATTTGAACGGTATGTAGGCGGCTAAACTTGCGGCGGCAGCAAACAGTGCGACGCGGAAGATTAGCGCCCCCACCGCTTGACCGTCGATGTCTTGAAGGATTCTGTTCATTGGAGGTTCCCCGAATACCGATATGTTTGGTCCGGCGGGCGTACCCTATCATGACAAGAATTCGAAACCAAACTGCCTTTAATGGCCGTCTCGACGTCATCAGCTGCTCGGCGAGATCCGCCCAATGGCTGCGCCGGGAGTGACAGTTGTTCACATGTTCCCTACTTTGATGGGAATACAGCGACCAATCGCCGAAGGAGCAAGGGCATGAAAATCGCGGCCGTGGGTAAGGGTGGATCTGGCAAGACGACAGTGGTCGGCACGCTTGCGCGCATCTTAGCGGATGAAGGCATCAAGGTCCTGGCGATCGACGGCGATCCAAATCCCAACCTCGCGATGACGTTGGGGATCCCGCGCGACCGGATGGAACAGATCAAGAGCATCCCCGCCAGCGTGATGTCCGTGAGAGAGGAGCCCGATGGTACGCGGCGACTCTATATGACGATGGGTGAGGATGAACTAGTGGAGCGTTATGGGACGGCCGCCCCATACGACATCGATTTGATCGTCATGGGGAAACCACCTGACGGCAGTGCCGGCAGCGGCTGCATGTGCGCGTCTCATCGCGCGGTCAGGGGACTTATTAGTGAAATGGGCGGTTACAGAGAGCACACAGTCACCGATATGGAGGCCGGGCTGGAGCACCTCAAACGCGGCACGGCTCGCAATGTCGATACCATGCTCATCATTGCCGAGCCCTATTATCGATCCTTGGAAGCCGCGGGCCGGACTTGGTCTTTGGCCAATGAGCTCGCCATCCCGCATGTCTATGTGGTCGCCAACAAGGTTAGAAACGAGGCCGACCAGGCGGCGATCGAAGAGTTTTGCGCCCAGCACGGCATGCCGATTATCGGTATCGTGCCCGACGAGGAGCAGTTCATGGAGGCCGAGCGGCATGCGATGGCGCCAATCGACTTCGCTCCCGATTGCGCGGGAGCGGTAGCAATTCGAGATCTGGCACGGAAACTGCGCGAACTGACGATACCGGCAGCAACGGCCTGAGCCGGGCGATTCTTTAGGATTTTTAAGGATGGACGCGGCCGAACAGAAGCAGCGCTCGCTGCGGATCGGCGAGCTTGCCAATACCCTGGGCACCACAACTAAGACGCTGCGTCATTACGAGCGCATGGGGATACTGAGCCCGCCGCAACGCACCGTCAATGGCTACCGCATTTACGACGAAGACGACCTGCTGCGCGCCCGCCAAGTGGTCAATCTTCGTCGGATAGGCCTTGCAATCGAAGAAATCCGCGACCTGCTCGAAGAAGCTCCAGGCGGGCCAACGCGGCGGCAGCGTCTGCTTGGCCTGCTGGATGAAAAACTGCGTGACACGGATGAGATGCTAGGCGTTCTGCAAGGTCAGCGCGACGATATGGCCTCCCGCTATATCGCACTGCTCGATACGCCGAGCACCCATGTGGGAACCTGTATCTGCAACGCGCTCTTGATGCCGTGCAGTTGTCCCGACGAGCCTGATCGGGCGGAGGACTCGGATGCAGGCGTCTGAGACAGACCCAATTCCCACGCAACCTTGACCTAGGGTCAAAATTTACCCTCGCAAGCCGCGCTGCTAGAGTTGACCGCGAGTCAGCAGGCAATTCGTCCTGCGAACAAGCCGGAAGCCATATGGCGGCGACACGGGGTCCTGCTTTATTGGGCCGGCTTTGATACGCCGAAGCGGAGATGTGTGATGGATGGCGAAAGTTTCACACCCCTGACCAACGACCACACGGGCACATTTGCGAATGAGCTTGGCCCGATCAAGGAGGTCCACGCCTTCTGGTTGGCTGGAATGAGTTGTGACGGCTGTTCCGTCGCGGCGGTTGGCGCCCAGAATCCGAGCGTGGAACAACTGCTCAACCAAGATATTCCAGGTCTTCCCAAAGTGATTCTGCATCACCCGGTTTTGGCCGTCGAGGCGGGGCCTCGCTTCATGGAGCCCTACTACCAAGCCGCTCGGGGTGAGCTCGATGCACCCTTTGTCGTGTTGTACGAAGGATCTGTCGCCGATGAACGGATCGCCGGGGACTTGGGCGGCTACTGGTCGGCCATGGGAATGGAAGAGCTGGAGGACGGCACCTGGCGGCCCTATCCGACGGCTAAGATGCTGGCCGACATGGCGCCCAATGCAGCAGCCGTGATTGCGGTGGGGACCTGCGCCACATGGGGCGGTGTCCCGGCTGCCCAGGGCAACGTCACAAATTCCATGGGCGTTATGGACTATCTCACCGGGGATTATCGCAGCGCTCTCGGACTGCCCGTCGTCAATGTCCCGGGGTGCGCGCCGATCGGAGACAACATCACTGAAACCGTCACGGCTGTCCTGATGTTCCTGGCCGGCGTCGGTCCTTTGCCCGAGTTCGACGAGCTAGGCCGGCCCGCATGGATGTTCAAATCCACGGTCCATCGCGGTTGCGTGCGCGCAGGCAGCTATGAGGAAGGCGTCTTCGCCAAGGAATATGGCGATGAGGAATGTCTGGTGGAGCTTGGATGCTGGGGCCCCGTCGTGCAGTGCAATATGACCAAACGTGGTGCCGTCGGACACAATGGCGGTTGCATGAACACCGGCGGCATTTGCATCGGCTGCACGATGCCCGGTTTTCCCGATGCTTTTGCGCCGTTCTACGAGGCGCCGCCTGGAAGAATGCTCTCTGGGACGGCGAGTCGTATTGTGGGGAGCTTTATCCGTCCGTTGCGCAGGATATCGCAGCGCAAGGGCAATATGACCAACCGTTGGAACGAGACGGATCGCATCCCAAGCGGCTGGGGTCACGTTGAGGCCCCCGGGCCACTAATGAAGACGGCCCATTACTTCTACCGCAAGCTCCAAAGTGCCGGCTCCAACTATACGCCTGGGGGAACCTCGTTGCAGCGCGACCTGCAGTCCGAGGCCCATTCCTACATCAGGGACGCCGAAGAACGAGCGAATAAGCGGCTGCAAGAGGAGACGGTGGAGTGAGCCCGGAAGAGATCTATTTCTGGTGGTTTGTTTGGCTTGCCATTGCCGGCGTCATCGTGGTCGCTGCGGCGGTCTTGTTGATCGCGGTGATCGTGGCGGCGCGGCGCATTCTTCGTTTGGCCAAAACGGCCTTGGTGGTGGTCGGAGACATCGAGCAGAACACCAAACCCATTTGGCAGTTGAACGCGTCTCGCAAAGTGGCGGGTGATCTGTTGTCTGGCGCCGAAGCCATTCGCGACAACACCAATGGGATAGCCGAGGCACTGACCGCGGGCGACGAAGAGCGCGCGGCATAGAATTGGGACCAACCGCCGAGGAGACGGAGCCATGGATCCAGCAACAGCTCACGACCAGACCGCCAACTTGGCGATTCTGATCTGGGGGACGTCCCTGGCCTTAGGCTTGGTGGTGGCCTTGGTGGTGACCCTATTGTTGTGGCTCATCTACCGCACCGCGGTCAACATCGACGATGTGGCATCGGATATTTGGGACACCGGTCAGCGGGTCGCCAACAATACCGTCCATATTCCAATTCTCTATCGCATCAATCATGCCGCAGGCAGCATACTGGGAACGGCGGTTCAAATCATTGCCGGCACCAATACAATCAAGACCCATGCCAAGGGGTGTCCAGGGTGTCCGCAATGCATGCTGAAGCATTGAGCCGGAGGAGATGAGGCGATGACACTGTTGACGCTCCTGACCGCCGCACTGGTTCTCATTGTGCTTTTGGTTGTCGCGATCGCGCTGATTAAGATCAGCACCGTGCTGCGGTCCATCGGCGGCACGCCAACCAGTTTTCTTGCAAAACTGCGTTTGGGCTTGCGCGCCATTCAAAAGGAAACCAGCCATCTGACGCCGCAGGTGGTGAAATTGAACGAGGGTTTGAGCGAGATAGCTGGAGGCCTCCAGGCCATCGACAAGAATCTTGCCGCCACAATCAAGGCTGCAGTCAACCAGCCGCAATACAAGTAGGGAGGCGCAGGGCATGGACGTGATTATCGGTTATATCTCAGGTATCGATCCGTCGGTCCGAACGCTGCCGGACGCGATCTATACGATTTGGTGGACCGTGTTGTTGTTGGTCGTGATCGTGATTGTGCCGCTCGCGATCGGATTGCTCCACCGCACATTGCGTGCCTCACTTTCCATTCGCCGTTATTTCGCCGAGATGCTGACGGCGGGCGTCGCCATCGCCGAGAACACCAGTTCGATTCCGGCGCTGAAGGACACCATTGCAGTCGGCGCGGGCATGGTGGAAACCGCGGGCAAACTGAAGAAGGACAGCGGCACAATCGCCGACGTGCTCTCACAACGGGCCAAGGGGGGATAATCCATGACACAGCTTCTCGTGGTTTTGTCGCTGGCCGTGATCCTTGCCATTGTGCTCGTTCTGGTGGGCTATTTGCTGGCGATCATCTACGCTTTGTGGAGTGCTGGAACGAATTTGAAAAAACTCGCCGGAGGCCTGATTGCGGTCCGGGACAACACCAAGCCGTTGGGCGAGGATATCCAGGGGATCAACGGCGCGCTTATTGCCCTCCGTGGAGGCCTGCTCGACGTCAATGGCAACCTCGCCGCCATCGTGAAGGTGGCTCAGGGCAAGGCTTGAAACCGAAGGTCAAACTGGGACTAATGCCGGCATATTTCCTCCAACATAGGGATTCCTCTCATGTGTTTTGAAAATCTTCCCATCGAATTCGATGAAGACGGCAATGCCCGGCTGAAGGAAGGCGTTCCCAATCCCTATTCCTATACGTCGCAGACGGTGGAGGAACGCGATGCCTATTTGGCGGATATCGCACGCAAGAACGGACAACTCAACGACGTGGACTTCGATCCGGTAACCCGGGTGGCCGGGGCATTGGCCTTCCACAGCACGGTGAATCTGAAGGATCGCAAGGTTGTTGATACGGCCTCTATGGCGACCCTGTTCCGGGGTTACGAGGTCATCCTGCGCGGCCGCGACCCGCGCGACGCGGCATTCATCAGCTCGCGGGCATGCGGTGTGTGCGGCGGCGTGCACGCCACCACCGCGGCCCTCTGCATCGAGATGGCGCTTGGCATCAAGCCGCCGCCGCTAGGCATCGTGATCCGCAATCTGCTGTTGAGCTGCGAGTACCTCTACGACAACCCGCTGCATATCTTCATTTTGGCGGGACCCGATTTTTCCGAGACCCTAATCCGCGAAACCAATCCCGAAATCTGGGCCAAGGCCCAGAAGGCGCCGGCTAAATTCGCCAAGACACACGGATATAAGACGATCGGCGAAATCATGACCGATCTCAATCCGCTGACCGGCAAGCTCTATCTGGAAGCCTTGGAAATGACGCGGGTGGCCCGCGAGGCCTATGTGCTGCTTGGAGGCAAGTATCCCCATCCCGAGACGATCATTCCAGGCGGCGTCACGACCACGGTCACCACCAACACGATGACCGAGTTCTACGTGAAGCTCGTGCCATTCTTCGATTATGCCAAGCGCTGCATTGCGATTTGGGACGACATTTACGACTTCATGTATGAGGCCAATCCGCAATACAGGCATTTGGGTGAGCTGCCGCCCACCATGGTCGACTTCGGGCAGTGGGACCACGAGGACTACTACGACGCCACCTATGAGAACTGCAACACATGGGGCGAAAAGCGCTGGTCGACGCCGGGGTCCATGGTCGACGGCAAGCTGGTGACGACACGTCTGACCGACTTGAATGTGGGAATAGAAGAGTTCATCGAGCATTCCTATTACGAGCCGTGGGAAGACTACCCATTCAAAACCGACCCCGCTGGAAACCCAATCAGCCCCAACCACCCTTGGAACAAGACGACGATCCCACGCCCGGGCGAGCAGAATTGGAAAGAGCGCTACAGCTGGTCCTGCACGCCGACATGGGACCGCCATACCTTCGAGGCTGGCGCCTATGCACGTGTTTATCTCTCGGCACTGGCCCAGAAGCTGCCGCCAAGCAATTATTTCGAGTCCACCGGCAAGAGCCTGGTACTCAATCTGGCCAAGGACAAATTGCCGGAGATGAAAGCGGAATGGCATGTGCCCGACATTTGGAATGCGTTTGAGCGCAACAGGGCGCGCGCCTACGCCGTTGCCTTCAATTTGATGGTGACGGTGGAGAACTGGGTCCGCGCCCAGGATCTCATCAAGCGCGGCGAGCGGCAGGTTGCCACGCCGTTCGAGATTCCCAAGCGCGGCCGCCACATCGGCGCAGGGTTCTGGGGCGCTGGCCGCGGCTTCCTGGCACATTGGTGCGTAATCGAGAAGGGCGTGTTGGCGAACTACCAGATATCGACGCCGTCGACCGTCAATTCCTGCCCACGCACGCCGTGGGGCGAGCCCGGAGCCTATGAGCAATCGGTGCTGAACACGCCGATCATCGAGACCAACTTCAAGGACGAAACGGATTTCAAGGGTATCGATATCCTGCGTGCCCTGCGCAGTTTCGACCCCTGCATGCCTTGCACTACCCATGTGATGGTGGAAGGCACCGACCGAGTGGTGACCCGCGAGGTGACGACGTGCGCCTGTGGCTTATGATGGCTCGGGAGCCGGGTTGTTAGGCCCATGCCTACGATCGCATTAGGGCTTGTCGGCTATTACCAGTTCATCCGCGGCTATCCGTTGGGTCCAGAGCTCAAGGAGCGTCTGGATCGCATGTCATGGCCCGGCCACCAGGTGGATATCAAGGAGATGAACTGGGGCCCTGTGGCGATCGTGCAAGATTTCCAGGCGAGCGACATCACCTATGACCGCGTGGTGCTGGTGGCGGCCGTTCAGCGCGGCGGTGCTATTGGCAGCGTGAAGTGCCGTAACTGGGTTGGCGGCGAGCTCGCTGTGATGGAGGTGCAGAACCGCATATTCGAGGCCGTAACCGGGATCATCAGCGTGGATAATCTATTGGTGATCGGCGAGCACTTTGGAATCTGGCCCAAGCAGTTGATCGTGATCGAGGTCGAGCTACCCAATGAGGCAATCGGAAATCTAGTCCTCGAGGAGCTGAATATCGATCAATCGAAGGGTGAGATCAGCGCCGTCGGCCAGCAGCCCATCACGCCTGAGGCCGAGAGAGTCGTGGAGGAAATTGCATCGTTGACCGACACCGCAATTCGTAAGGGCGTCGACGGGATAAGCGATCTGGTGCCCCTCTCGGTGAAAGATCTCAATCCGCTGGCCGACATATGTCATAATCAACTGATTAATGACGTCCGCCGGACGTCGGCGGTCAACTGAATGCGCAGAAAGACTTGCCTATGAGCATGACGCCCACATCGCCGAAGCAGGCAGAGAGCGCCCTGGACCGCCTCGTCAACCGCGAAGAGGTTCTGCAGATTTGCTACTGGTACCAGGGAGAGGGTTTTGGGGATGCCTACAACGCGACCATATTGAGTCCGTTTCTGAATTGCGATGCCGAGGCCATAGAGGCCGCCCTCCAAGACCTGGTAGCCGAGGGCTGTCTGGAAACCACATCCAGATCCGCGCCTACCTACCGGTTCACCGCCGAGGGGAAGAAGCAAGGTGGCCGCCTATTCGCCGACGGCTTCTCCGATTACCAAAAGCAAGGTCACGGTGAATGCCCGGACGGATGTTGCGACGGCGACGATCATTCTCAATGCGGCGACGACTGCATCCTGCACTGATTCAGGCAGCGAGCCGCCGCTGATCGGCAACGTTCCAATCGTGTCAAAATCCAAGTCCACCAAATCGCAAATGCCTCAAGACGGTCCCCAGCCTCTGGTGGGCTTTATGACCAATGAAGAATGGAGTGAGCTCCTGGCCCACGTCGATGGGCTGGTGCAGGAGATGGATGACCTTCCGTTTCCCGAGGTCAAAAAACAGGTGTTCGAGTTGCTGGCGGGTATCGATACGATTCACCGCGAAGGACTGCGACGCTTGGTTCGCCTGTTTAAGGAAGGCGTCTTGGAACAGGTCGTCAGCGATCCCACGATCCATACCCTGATGGAGCTGTATGATCTGTTACCGCCGAAGGTAAAAGACACCGATGAACAGGCCTCCAAAATTCAGTGGACGACCAGTCGCGCCAAGACCGCAGCACCGGCAGAGCCAGATCGCCCCAACAAGCCCAAATATCCTCATTGGGTGCCTGTATTGGTGGACGGCGAGGAATTGTCCAACGGCGCCATCAAGGACTGCCGGATCGATGACCGCCGGATCCTGTTATGCCGGGTGAAGAACGAGTTCTTCGCGGTAGATTCGGCCTGCGCGCAAGACGGTTCATTGCTGGCCGATGCGAAGCTCAATAAATACAACCTGGTCTGTCCCCACCACGCGGGGTGTTACTATGACGTTCGCCACGGCGGGCGCATCGCCGGCGATGGCGGGATCGAATGTTTTCCGGTGAAACTCGACGAAAATGGGCAGATGCTGGTCGGTGTCGACATGGAGTTCGATCCCAAGCTGCCTGCCTTTTAGCCATCTGACACGCCATGCCCGAACCGAATCCAGAGATCTTGATTGCAGGCGTCGGCAATGTGTTGCAAGGCGATGACGGCTTCGGCATCGAAGTGGCAAATCGCCTAATGCGGCTTGATGACTTGCCGGCGTCCGTCAAGGTCATCGAAACCGGCATCGGCGGCATGAGCCTGGTGCAGGAATTGATGGATGGTTACGACGCTCTGATCATCCTGGATGCCTATAGCAAGGGCGGGATGCCTGGGCAGCTGTATCTGTTGGAGCCGGTGCTGCCCGATCTGTCCAATTTGAGTGTGGGTGAGAAGCGCGACTACTTTGCCGATACGCATTATGCCACCCCCATGCGTGCGCTCAGCCTGCTCGCCCATGTCGCAACCTTGCCAAAAACCATACGGATCGTGGGTTGCGAGCCCGAACAGCTCGACGACTTGCGTATTGGCTTGAGCCCGGCCGTCGCCGGCGCCATTGACCAAGCGGTTGCGATGGTCGTCGATTGGATTCGACAATACCAGGCAACCAGCGTGACAGAACCGATCGACGCGACGTAAGGAAACTGCGTGCCCCAGTCCGATGGCCTGAAGACAGCTGTTGGCGAAGCTGACATCGTCAGGAACGCCCACCCGCTAAATCTTATCGTTGGCGATCACAAGGTGTCGCCGTGCGACCACGAGACCTTTGACAGGTTCAAGCTATGGGTGGCGAATTCACTGGCGCAGCGAGAGATCGCAACATATAGCCGCGACAACGTGGTGATCGAGCACTGGGATGATCGGCCCGCGGACCGCTATTCCCATTTGCTCAATCCGTGCGAATGCGGAACCTATCTGCCGATGGAGATCGACCCGACGCCGATGTTCTCCAGCGCCATCGGTTTGTTGTCCGACCTGAACCATCTGAAAGACCAATCAGAACATCCGCCGGCCGAATACACAGCGATCATCGACGCGCTGATGCAGATGGCCGAGCTCAGTTTGCAGACAAATACAGCGCTGGAAATCAAGTAGCGACGCCAGACTCGATCTCGCCCTCGTGCTATCAGCCTCTCGCTTGTCTACATTTTTACCCGGATGCCCGTATAGGCACTCAAAGGCTGAGCGGGAATGCCGAAAACGAGCTCATAGTCTTCGTCAGTGATATTATCGATGCCGAAATACCACGTAGCATTGTCAGTGACATCGAGATTCACTTTCATATGAGCAACGTAATAGTCGTCGAGATCAACCTGCGGACTATTCGGTGGCTCCACGGGGATATCGACGATGCCGCCGGCATATCGTCCAAACAAACTGACTTCAAGATCGTCTTTCCTAAAAAGGCTGTGAGTGTAGGTAAAACCTACGTCAACGGTTCTCTGAGGCACCCGTAGGAAACGATCGGTCTGCTGATCGAAATCGGAGATCGCGATTCCGACCATACCCTCCAAATTCCTCGTTAGTGCATAGTGAAGCACCGCCTCGACCCCACGATTCCTGTAGTCGACGTCATTCTGAATATTGGCTGGTGGCGGCGGTGGCGGTGGTGGCGGTGGTGGCGTTACGGGAAGCCCGATCAGGTCAAAACCGTCCTGAGCCCAGACCACCAAATCAAAATTTACGTTCGGCAAGGCTGTGTTAAATCCGACTTCATACTGGTCTACGAGTTCAGGACCGAGGTCGGGGTTGGCGGGGCCTCTTCTGCCTCCCCTGAAGACCCCGAATAATTGTTGCAGCGTTGGTGATTGGTAACCACGCGTGGCCCGCGCTCGGAAAGTTGTATTGTTGAGCAGAGTATCTACACCGTTGATTTGCGGCGAAAACATAATGCCCAGCTCACCGGATTCTACGTTGCCATATTCACTATGGTCCGTAAATCTTGGCCCTCCAGAAATTATAATGGAATCGGTCAGTTTTTGTTCTGCAAAAACATAAAAAGAAGTTTCGTCTAGGTCCTCAAATACACGGGCGCGAGGAATTGCCAGCGGTGGCAGAAAAAAAGGAGGTAGTACCGGCGAATTGGCTACTGACGCTTCCAAATAATCAACACCGGTGATGATATTTGTGCTTTGCGTAGCTTCCCATGCCGTTTTGAAGCGGATCCCTTGCTCCACGACGTCTGCGCGTTTCTCACCGGGGTCCAAGACCTGACTTATTGGATCAAGCTCATCGTGAAAAAACTTCAGTGATGACACCACGTTGCCGAAATCGGCATTCACGGTGAGATCGTAGACCGTCTGGTTCAAATTAAGCTGATCGGTACGCGGATCAGTAAAGGGGCCAGGGACAAAAAATTCTTGAAATACATCAAATTCATCTTCGTTCTGTGCTGCTGCGAATGTTACGTCCAAAACATCGTTAAGTATGAATTGTCCCTTGAAGTTAAGATTTCTGACGGTTGCTTCAGAATCTGGATTGAATCCATTCGTGCTGCGATGAGAATAACCTACCCGTGCATAACCCCTCTTGCCACCATAAGATACGCGGGCGTAATTCTCGTTGGTATCAAAGCTGCCATAATTTGTATCGAGATAAGCATGCAGTCCAGGGTCGGGATCCGCCGTGACTATGTTGACTACGCCTGTCCTCCCGGAGCCATAAAGTGTAGGAGCGGGACCGTGTATAACTTCGATATATTCGACTTCCGCTAAACCTAGAGCCGATGGCGTGGGATGTGCAAACGAAACGGTCGAATCTGGCCGGCCATCGACAAAGACCTGTAATCCGGCGGGACCCACACTGCCATTGCCTCGAATTGTCAGCCGGCTTAATCCGGACCCGGTCATGCCCGTGCGATTGACGACATTCAGACCCGGTTGTGAATTGAGCACGTCGTAGGCCACAGGTGAGCGTTTTTGCTGTATTTCCTGCTGATCGACGATCGTCACCGTATCCGTTCGTTCGCCTTGCCCGGCGACAGCCGTTCCCTCCGCTTCCTCTGCCAGGCTCGTGCCCAGAAAGGTGGTTGCGCCCGGCGCAGCGGGGGGCGGCGTACCGGTGACTTCGATCGGCGGCAAGTCCGTGGTGCCCTGGCCCATAACGGGCACGGACAATGCACCCAGAAAAACTAATCCAAGAGATGCGCTGCCTAACGCGCGATCGTTCTTGTTCATAACTCCCCCCTTGCCCCATCGACTGCGTCTCGCATTACGCAACCTTGCTCTTGGAGCATTCCCTTAGAGCAACGTTAAGAATTTCAACGGGCGCAATTCAACGTAATTCGCCATTCATCAGCCAAAAATTGAACAGCTGTTGTATATCTGTCACTCGAGTCCCAGTGTCATGACTTCTCAGATCCCAAGAATCTCAGCCGATTCCAGCCAAGGCGCGAGGGCTGGCCGCATTGGCTCCGAGCCCGCCGCGAAACGATCGCGGCCTCCAATTGCGGCTTCGGTCACGCCCTGACAGGGCGTTGGTCGAAGAAGTCTCCAATCGATTTTCAGTTATGGGGTATAACGTCCTCAATCGATCGCGCTTGCAGCCAATTATGTTGGCCTCGCGTTGGATCAGGCTGTTATTGCCGCTGCAAAACACTTAAGGCGTAGCGATATTCGGGATTAAGCTCGTATGTGTCTTGGAATTCCGGGAAAGATCGTCGAGATCACCAATCCAGCGCATAAGCTCGCGCTAGTCGATGTGGCCGGCGTGAAACGCGAGATCAACGTCACTTGTATCGTGAACGAAGAGCATCCGCTCGAATCGTGCATCGGCGACTGGGTGCTGGTGCATGTCGGTTTCGCCATGAGCCGGATTGACGAACAAGAGGCCGCCGCAACCCTCGAGGTGCTCACGGAGCTCGGCGAGGTTCAGGCGGAGCTCGCCGCGATGCGCAGTTCGGGACGGACGTAACCGGAATGGCTGACGCCAAGTCCAATCTAGCAGCGCTTTATCCGTTTCTGCACGGTAAGAAGAATGACCCCGAGGCCATGAACGTGGCGCTCATCGAATCGGTGCGCCAGAAGGCGGCTTACCATCGGGAGGTCATTGATGATTTCTTTGCCGAACACGGCCAAGCAGTGGTCGACACGGCGGCCGCGATTGCCGAAGTCTATCGCGGCAATGGGCGGCTTTATACGATGGGTAATGGCGGCTCGAGCTGTGACGCGGCACATGTCGCAGTTGAATTTCTGCATCCGGTCACGGCTGGACGACCGGCGTTAACGGCCATCGATCTCACTTGCGACGTCACAATGATGACCGCCGTCAGCAACGATGTGGGTTTCGACCACGTTTTCGTGCGTCAGGTGATTGCCCAGGCAAAGCCTGGCGACGGTCTCATCGGCATTTCCACAAGCGGCAATTCGGACAACCTCATCAAGGCCTTTGCCAAGGCAAAAGAAATGGGCATCACAACGATAGGGCTGGCCGGAACGAGCGGCGGCGAGATGGCCAAGATCGGACTCGACCATTGTCTAGTTGTCGAAACGGACAGCATCCATCGCATTCAGGAATGCCACGTTGCCATCTATCATATTCTCTGGGATCTGGTGCACACCCTGCTCGCCGACGATCGGGACGCTCCCGACATATCGAAAGCAGACTAGGTCAGCGAGGCGATCATGAAATATGTCGATGAATTCCGTGATCCTCAGAAGGCCAAATTCCTGCTGAACGAAATCGACGGGCTGGTGCCTAAGATCAGAGCAAATCTGGACCGGCCGATCTACATCATGGAGGTTTGCGGCGGTCACACACACGCGATCTTCAAATATGGCATCGAGACCCTGCTTCCCGACGGCATCGAGCTGGTGCACGGCCCGGGATGCCCCGTCTGTGTTCTGCCCATGGGGCGGGTCGACGACTGTGTCGCACTAGCCGAGATGCCGGGCGTTATCTTCACGACCTTCGGCGATGCCATGCGTGTGCCAGGATCCAAAAAAAGCCTGATGCAAGCCAAGGCCGACGGCGCCGATGTGCGCATGGTCTACTCGCCGCTCGATGCGCTCGGAATTGCCCGCGACAATCCGGAAAGGCAAGTTGTCTTCTTTGGCCTGGGCTTTGAGACGACCATGCCCAGCACGGCGCTCACCATTCTCCAGGCCGATCAGGAGGGCATCAAGAACTTCTCGCTGTTCTGCAACCACATCACGATCATTCCCACGATCAAGGCCATTCTGGATTCGCCGGAGCTGCAGCTCGATGGTTTTCTCGGGCCGGGTCACGTCAGTATGGTGATCGGCACCGCGCCCTACCAATTCATTGCCGAGCGCTACCAACGGCCGGTGGTTATTGCCGGTTTCGAGCCGCTCGACGTGATGCATTCGCTGTGGATGGTGCTTAAGCAAATCGCCGAAGGCCGGGTCGAAATCGAGAATCAGTATAACCGCGTCGTCCCCGACGGTGGCAACGAGGAGGCGCTCGAAGCTGTCGGCAAGGTTTACGAACTTCGGGAATTCTTCGAATGGCGCGGGCTCGGATCGATCGATCATTCCGGCGTTCGTATCCGCGAGTTCTACGCCAAATATGATGCAGAGAAAAAATTCTCGGTTCCGGCCATCAGGATCGCGGACCCCAAATCCTGTCAGTGCGGCGAAGTGCTCAAAGGCGTTATCAAGCCGCGAGATTGCAAGGTCTTCGGCACCGCCTGCACGCCGGAGGCGCCGCTCGGCGCGCTGATGGTATCGTCCGAGGGCGCCTGCGCTGCCTACTACCAGTTTGGTGACCTTGAAAAAGTCAAACGAACGGACGCGGCGTAACATCTGTGGCGAAAGCGGAAACACGGGCGCCCGCGCGCAGGCGTCTCGGCACGGTCAATGTTCCAACGATAACCTTGGCCCATGGCGGCGGCGGCAAGGCCATGCGCGATTTGATCGACGATGTATTTGTGAGCGCGTTCGACAATGACGCGCTTACGCCCCTCGAAGATCAAGCGCGCTTTGCGCTGACCGATTTTTCATCCCATGGCGACCGGATTGCCTTCACCACGGATTCCTATGTTGTTGACCCCCTGGTCTTTCCCGGTGGTGATATCGGTAAGCTTGCCGTCTGCGGAACGGTCAACGATCTGGCCGTCGGTGGCGCCAAACCCCTCTATCTCAGTTGCGGCGTCGTGGTCGAAGAAGGGGTGAAGGTCGATACGCTGAGAGAGATCGCAAAATCCATGGCGCGGGCGGCCGCGGAGGCAGGCGTGCTGATTGTGACCGGCGATACAAAGGTCGTGGAGCGGGGTGCCTGCGACAAGCTCTTTATCAACACGGCCGGCATTGGCGCGATCCGCGAGGGGTTGAATCTTGGGGCGGACAAAGCGCGTCCGGGCGATGCGGTCCTCGTGAACGGCCTACTCGGCGACCACGGTGCGGCGATTTTGAACGCGCGCGGCGACATGGCGCTTACGACGCCAATAGAAAGCGACTGCGCACCACTCAACGGTCTGATCGAAACCATCATCGAAACCACGCCCAATACGCGCTTCCTGCGCGATCCCACGCGCGGCGGTCTGGCGACGGTTCTGAACGAAATCGCGTTGGCATCCGAGGTTGGAATTGAGATTTTCGAGGACCAAACCCCGATCCGCGAAGAGGTGAAGGGCTTTTGCGAGATATTGGGGCTCGATCCGCTCTATCTCGCCAATGAAGGAAAGGTTGTTTGCGTGGTTCCAGACGAGCGAGCTCACGCGACATTGGCCGCCATGGATAACCATCCCCTAGGCGTGGGCGCGGCGCAGGTGGGTCATATAACCGAAGAACGGGCCGGCCGCGTGATCATGCAAACGGCATTTGGCGGCCAGCGCGTAGTTGACATGCTCGTAGGCGAGCAGTTGCCGAGGATTTGCTAAGACCAGCTGAGAGTTAGTCCGCACCAAAACTGTGAAGCCGCTAAGAGGCCGCCTCAGGAAATGAACCGGCTACGTAGCAAGATACCGCTGAAAAGATAATGCCAGCGATGCGCTCTGATGTCCGTTTTGGGTCATTAGCAGACATTCTGCACAGCTGCTGACCATGTCTGCTCTCGGACCCTAAGCGGCCATCTTGACCAGCTGAAATCCCGAAAGTGGTACCAATGAACTGGCCAACAGAGACACTTGGCCAGAAACCGGGCGTATGTCGCCCATCATCCCGTCTCCCGGTACCGCTTTTTCGAAACTGAAATCGGCAAAGCCCCGGAAGCTCTACAGGATTTCGCTCCGGGTGCCCGGAGACCTAAAAATATCGGGTGAAAACCCGGACTAGCTGGCGGTGCAGGCAGTCTGCAGCGAACTCGTCTCTTACCCCGTTTCCCTGCTACCCAGGGAAATTACAGGGAATTTCCGCCAAAACACCCGTCTGGGTCTGGAGCAATCCACCCTAAGCTTCTGAAAAAGGTGGTGATTTTTAGCTGGTTCCCTAAGACGCAGAACAGGGAATTTCGTGGCCTGAACAGGGAACGCCAAAGTTAGATCAGCGAATGCGTGGGTGGGGAACCGTTAAGACCCAAGCCGGTCGGTCACAATGGCCTTCGCCTGGCCATAGCGTTTCATCGTGCGCTTCAGGAACTTCAGCGCAGCCCTGCGATCCCGGCGCTTTGTCGCAAAGACTTCCAGCACCTCGCCTTCGTGATCCACGGCGCGCCAAAGATAGTGCGTCTCACCGTTGATCCTGACAAACACCTCGTCCAGA
>Ga0209633_10001046_pt1 | contig 29851 bp, 24 predicted proteins | sample Cruoilmetagenom1_FD_187290 | JGI IMG/M metagenome (GOLD analysis project Ga0209633, IMG submission 187290) | Oil polluted marine microbial communities from Coal Oil Point, Santa Barbara, California, USA - Sample 1 (SPAdes) (version 2) | ecosystem: Environmental > Aquatic > Marine > Oil seeps ... | reverse complement strand
CGCTTGATCTCGATTCCACGGGTTTGTCGCAACGCTGTGCAATTTCGGCCAGGCTACGGGGCGGTTCCTGCCAATGCGCCTTGGACCAGGTCAATAGTGCTTCTTTGGTTTCGCCAGGGCGATTGTTTGTGCATGCCTTTTTGATGGCTTTGACCGCGCTTTTCTCCGACAAACCTATGGCTTCCTCCTCGGTCGGTACGACCGTGCGCGTGTGCTGCCGCAACCAGACTGCTGCTGTTACCGCCCAGCCGACGGCAAAAAACAGCGCGGCCCACCGCCAAAGCGTTGGCTGCGGTGCTGCCTCTTCGTCAACGGTGGGAAGGGGACTGGAAGCGACGACTGGCTCCGCCGCCGGCGCTTTTTGAGCGGATGCCGATGCTTCGACGTGACTTGGCGACAGCGCCTGGATGACTTGCTGCGGGAGGCGAGCAATTTCCATCCGATCGGTTCGGGTGTTCCACCAGGGCACTGTTAAAGCGGGCAGCGTATAGTCACCGGCTTCGGATGGGATCAGGGCTGTTTTTTCCTCACGCCTGCTGATCAGCCCATCCGCTGTTTTATTTTCCTCCAGCGTCGGCTGGTCGGGGTATTGTTTGATTTCGCCGCCGCCGGTTGAACGGATAGTCTGATTGGTCAGGCCGATTTCGGGCAGTTGGCTGACCGTCGCGCCTTCGGCGGTCAGTGACACGGTATGGGTGATCGGCTCGCCGGCAGGAATTGCCGGCGGCGTCTGCGACCACTGCTGCTTCAGGATGACCTGTTTCGCGGGCAACCAGTGCTTGCCTGTGAACGTTTCCGGGATAGGCCGTACCTGCAGCGACACCGGCGCGGAGCGCACGCGCCGGGTGTGGGTCATCCGCCGACTGAAAAAATCGTCGAACATGGCTCTGGGGCGTTGGTCGGTGGGAATCTGGGCGTTGAGCTCCAGCGGTGGGATGGCGGCTTCGCCGCTGTGCTGTGGATAAACGGCATATTTACGCTCGATCACGGCATAGCGCAGCCCATTGCGCTGCGTTTGATAGCGGCTGTCGTTGCCCAGTTTTTCAACGATGGCGTCATCCAATTCCGGCTCGCTCAAACTGGCCTGAGCAATCTCGACCCGATGCAGCACTCTTACGGCCACGATGACCTGTTGCTGCACATACGGATTGGCCGGTTTTGCTTCGACTTCCAGAACAATGTCCGCGTCCGTGCTCTGTTCATTGTGGCCGCTCGGGGATGCTGCGACCCTGATTTCGGCCGGCGGGCTCGAGTCGCGGCCGAAGGCGATCGGCGGTACGGTCGATATTCCTGCCCGCCTCGGCATGAGGTGTATTGTCCAACTGGTGGTTTTTCTGTAATGTCCATTGATGACTGAGATATTGCTGCTCTGTGCTTGGTCGAGCAGGTCGAAATCGTCCTGCAACGGAGTGAAATCCGGGTCGTCGTCCACCGAGCCGCCGGCGGTAAACGTCAGTTCGAATGATTCATTCAAACCGACCGGATTGCGATCGGTCTTAACCGTAATCTCCGCCGCTGCCGCGCTGGCAGCGATGAACAGCAGTGCGAGTCCGATGACGAACGGCAATCGCAGGATGTTATTATCGATCACTGTTTTCTGTTTTCTGTCTTCTGAGTTGGTACTGGTATTCAAACTTGCGCCGCAACAGACCGGCGGGATCATCCGGAATTCGCCGCAGCCACTGCTCGTTCGCTTGCTGTTGCTCGTCTTCTGATTGATTCACGTCAGCGCGGGGCTGCAATTTTTCATCTTCGCCCTTGTTTTCCGGCGCCGGATCCGGCATCGGGCGGGTTTCTGCTTCGGTTGCTTCAGTGGGTTCTCCGCCCTCACCCCGCGCTTCCTCGCGGCGTTTGGACATCCGGGTGTTCGGTTCTCCCGGCGGGGGAGTGCCGGTATCGTTCTGCGCGTCCTGCCGCCGGGGGGTGGTATTACTGTTCGACTGCTGTGGGGGCCCCGATTGCGTCTGACCGGCCCGATTGCCACCTTGTCCCTGAGTCTGTTTGCTGTTGTCCGCATTCTGCCCGGCTTGCTCCTTGTCGGGCCGGTCCCCTTCGGAAGACTGTTGCTGCTGATTTTTCTGCTGCTGTTGCTTGAGCAGTTGTTCCAGCAGTTCTCTGTTGTATCGCGCATCTTCCAGTCCGGGCTTGGATTCGAGCGCCTTGTCATAAGCGGCCATCGCTTCCTCGTAACGCCCCAATCGTGCCAGTGCGTTGCCTTTGTTGTAGTAGCTGTCGGCGGCGTCCAGCCCGTCGAGGGTTTGAATCGCCTGCTCATACCGTCCGGCCCGATATGCAGCCGCTGCTTTCCAGGCCGGCTCTTCAAATATCTTGGCGGCCTGTTTCATTCGGCGCTGCTGAAAGGCTATGTGGGCCTGCTGGTCGGGGGTTGCCCAGAGGTCTTTCCATTCCAGCGCGTTAGCATCTTCACCGATCGGCAGCAGACACAAGAGCAGCGCGCCGAGAGTGCCGCGCCGGAATCCCAAGGCAGCGATCGGCAGTAGCGCAAGCAACAGCCATGGCCCGATTTCATACCATTGTTCTATCCGCTGCCTCGTGTTTTTCCCGTCGCTTCGTTGTGTGTGTGAGTCGATGACAGCGTGCAGTGCTGAAAGGTCGCTGTTGTCGGTGGTCAGCGTATGGAAAAGCCCGCCGCCTGCGGCAGCCAGCTTTTCCATGGGCGCGGGATGCAGGCGCGGAATGACGATGGCGCCGCTGTCATCTTTCAGAAAGCCGCCCGGCAAAGGGATCGGTGCGCCTTGTCGGGTGCCGACTCCAAGGACGGAGACGGTATAGCCTTGAGAGTGCACCAGCTTCGCCGCTTCGATGGCCTGTTCCGTGACACCGTCGGTGATCAGCAGCAAGTCACCGCTGCGCAGACCGGCCCGTTTCATCAGGTCGGCGGCTCGTTCGAGCGCCGGCGCGGCTTCGGCGATGCTGCCGTGGCTCGGCATGATCGAAGGGCTCAGAGCCGCCAATTGGCTGCTGATGGTATCGTTGTCATCGGTCAAGGGTGTGACGGTAAAGGCGTCGCGGGCATAGACCACAAGCGCCGACTGTCCGTCTTTGCGTCGTTTCAGGATATCAACGATTTTGAACTGGGCACGCTGCCAGCGGCTGGGCTTTATATCGCTTGCATCCATGGATCGCGAAAGGTCGAGTACAATCACCAGGGCGGAGGAGTTGCGGAATACAGGGACGGGCAGGTGCTCCCAGGTCGGCCCGGCCAATGCCGCAATGGCCAGCAGGCCGCCTATTGCCAATAGCGCAAGCGACCAACGTTGACGCGAGACCGGTTTGTCCAGCAGCAGATACGGCAGCAGGTGCCGGTCGCACGCCGCCGTCCAGTTGCCGCGGCTGAGCCGATGCTGATGCAGTAAAGTGACCAGAACGGCCAACGGTATCAGCGCCAACAGCCACAACGGGCGTAAAAAATGAAAATCGCTCAGCGTCATGGGTTCAGCCTGCCTTGCAGTCGGGCCGTCGCCAGCACGCCGACCAGCAATACGGCAGCAGCCAACGGCCACATGAACAGCGGCTGTTTCGGTCGGAAATACTGTTTTTCCTTCTCCACCGGTTCGAGCAGGTCCAGCAATGCGTATATGGTTGATAGCTCCCGGGTATCGCGGGCACGGAAATAACGTCCTTCGGTCAGCTCGGCAATGCGCTTCAGCGTCGCTTCATCGAGGTCGGCCGAGGGGTTGACACGGCGCGTTCCGAAAAAGTTGCGGACGATCATTTCATCGGCGCCGATGCCGATGGTATAGATTTTCAATCCTTCACCGGCGGCCAGTTTGGCGGCTTTGATCGGCGAGACGACGCCTGCGGTATTGGCGCCATCGGTCATCAGGATCAAAACTCGTTGATCGGATGGGTTCCTGCGCAGGCGCTTGACCGCCAACCCGATGGCATCACCGATTGCCGTATTGTTGCCGGCGAGGCCGATGGCGGCTTCATTCAATAATGAAGTCACTGTTTTTCTGTCAAAGGTCAGCGGTGTCTGCAGGTAGGCCTGGTCACCGAACAGGATCAGGCCAATCCGATCGCCGGTGCGTCGTTCGATGAATTGTCCGGCAACCCATTGCGCCGCGGTCAAGCGGTCGACTTTGCGACCGTGAATGAAAAAGTCTTGCTCCTGCATGCTGCCGGACAGGTCGACCGCCAGCATCAGGTCGCGGCCGCTGACCGCCTGCTCGATCGGTTCGCCCAGCCATTGTGGGCGCGCACCGGCGATCACGAGCAAACACCATGCCGCGGCGGCGATCCAGATGGGCCATCGGTTTATCGCGTGCGATCGTGTGTTCTCCTGCGGCGCAAAATCTTCCAGAAAAGGCACCCGCAAAGCAGCGTCCTGTGCCGGCGCCGAGGCAGGCAGAATCCGCCTGACCAGCCAAGCCAACGGCAGGATAAACAAAAGCCAGGGCCAGGCAAACGCAATCATGACGGTCTTCTCGGCAGCGCCATGATCCATTCCCGACAGAGCGCGCACAACGCGTCAAAATCCACCTCTGCGTCACGCCGGTATGGGGCATCGATCAGAACGCTGCCCGGCCCCTCACTGAAGCCTTTGTTGCCCAAGGGCCGGTCCAGAAAGTGCAGCCAGGCATCGCCCACCAAACCAGCGCTCTCCCGGTGTGGATAGGCGCTGAGAGAGATTCGACGCAATAAAATTGAGAGCTGTCCTACGCGTTCCGCGATGGGCGGCGAGTGATCGTCCTGCAGGCGCTGCAACTCCTGCAACGCGGTTTTTCTGACGTTGGGCCGGGTGAGTCTGCGCCGCAGCCACAACAACCCGCCGATTATCATCACCCCCAAAGCCGGCAGCAGCCACCAACCCGGGGCCGGCGGCCACCAGCCGATGGGAGGCGGCAGGTGAATGTCACGCAAAGGTATTTGGGTGGGATCCATGAACGCCGTTTGTTTAACGCGCTGTTTGGAGAATGCGCACCGGATCATCGGTGGTCTGGCAGGGGATCAGTCGCATGCGATATTTGAGCGCCAGATGATGCAAATGTTCCTGCCGTTGACGAAATTTCTGTTGATAACCGAGCCTGTATCGTTCGTCTGCAGCGTTGACGGTCAGTTCACGTCGACCGTCACTCAGGCGGTATCGCCCGCGATGCGGCAGTTGACTTTCCAAGCGGTCATAGATGAACAGCAGTACCACCTCACAATGGCGCGCAAGCCGCTGCAGATGAAACTCTGCGGTCGGACTCAATTGGCGAAAATCGCTCAGGAGAAAAATCAGACTGCCGGGGCGGGCATGGCGGCACAGCCGAATCAGTGCCTCTTCCAGGCTGCTGCCCGTCCGCGCGACGTCGTCGTGCGGAGTGCCGGTCGGGGTCGATAAGTCCGCCAGTCGCTTGAACAGATGCAGCACCGCCTGTTTGCCGGTTCGTGGCTTTACGTCGTAATGGGCGTTCGCGGTAAAAATCTGCCCGCCCACGCGGTCCCCGTGCCGGTTGGCGCTCCAGGCTACCAGGGCGGCCAGCCGGGCGGCCATGACCGACTTGAACATGCCGCGGGTCGCAAAAAACATGGCTTGGCGGTAGTCTACCGAAACGTAAACCGGCCGTTCCCGCTCTTCCCGAAAGAGTTTGGTGTGGGTCTTGCCCGTGCGGGCGGTGACGCGCCAGTCGAGGCTGCGCACATCATCGCCCGGCATGTAGGGTCGGACCTCGTCGAATTCCATCCCGCGCCCTTTGAAGTTCGATAAGTAGCCGCCGCTTCGATGGGCGCGTATCGGGCCGTGGTGAAGACGCAATCCGGCCGCCGCGTTGTTCAGTTGAACCAAAGTCGGCACCGTCACACGCACGGCTTCCACACCATCAGCGGTTGAGTCTGGGCGGTTGCCGGTTCGTTGCGGCCGGAGGAACCGAGGTTGTTTCATCAAGGCACGGCAATGCGCAGAATCAGTTCGTCGATAAACCGGTCGCTGGTGATGCCTTCGGCCTCGGCTTCGTAAGATAAGATAATGCGATGGCGCAGAACGTCATGGGCCATTGCCTGAATGTCTTCGGGCGAGACGTAATCCCGGTCGTTGAGCCAGGCGCGGGCGCGGGCGCAACGATCGAGTGCGATGCTGGCGCGGGGGCTGGCGCCATACTGCAGCCACTGTTTCAACTCATCGCCATAGGCCTCCGGGCGGCGCGTCGCCAATACCAGATGGATTAGATAGCGTTCGATGTTTTCCGCCATATAGACGTCGAGCACCTCGTTGCGTGCGGCAAAGAGGATGGCTTGACTGATCGGCTCGAAAGCGGGCGGGCGGTTTGTCGTTTGCTCTTTGGCCTCGGCGCGTGCCAGCCGCACGATCTGTTGTTCCTGTTCGGCGTCCGGATAATCGATCGTGACATACAGCAAAAAACGATCCAACTGGGCTTCGGGCAAAGGATACGTCCCTTCCTGCTCGATCGGGTTTTGCGTTGCCATCACCATGAACAGGTCCGGCAGCTTGTAGGTGGTTCGGCCGACCGTAATCTGTCGTTCGGCCATCGCTTCCAGCAGGGCGGCCTGCACTTTCGCTGGCGCACGGTTGATTTCGTCGGCCAGAATCAGGTTGTGGAACAGAGGGCCGCGCTGAAATTTGAAGGAACCGTCCTGGGGGCGGTATATTTCTGTTCCGGTCAGGTCGGCCGGCAGCAGATCGGGGGTGAACTGGACGCGGTGAAAATCCCCGGCGATGCCCTCACCGAGGGTGTTGACGGCGCGCGTTTTCGCCAGGCCGGGCGCGCCTTCGACGAGGATGTGCCCATTGGAGAGCAATGCGATCAGCATCCGCTCGAGCAAGACCTCCTGGCCGATGATCTGTTCGCTGAGATAGTTTTTCAGGCGCTGCAGTTCGGCCTGTGCCCCGGTTTTTGCCTCTTGTGAAGCGATTGTGTCGTTTGCCTGTCGCATGCGGTTTGGGAAAGCCCTGCTGTGATGTTTGATCGAACAAAGCTTACCATAGGGACTGTTGCGCTGCTTTTCAACCGTTGAATGATTTGTATCGGTTCACGGTTGTCGGTTTAGCTGTGAAAGGTTAATAACCTGACGTTTCCCCCAAAAAGACGCTGTCGTACCGGGAGTGCCCCGACTTGTTGAGAAGCTACGATTTTCGAACAGAACCAACGATGCGGGCGGGATTTCCGGCTGCAATGGAGTAGGGTGGGACTTCGAAATCGATCACCGCCGCGGCGCCGACGATGGCGCCTTCGCCGATGCGGGCGCCTCCGAGCACAATTGCCCGAGCGCCGATCCAGGCATTGTCGGCTATTTCTATGCTGATCGAGGGCGACGCCTGTTGTTCCGTTCCTTCTTCCGGACGTTGGTGTGGAACCGCACAAGCGCTGTCCGCCAGCACCACTTCGTGCGCGACGAAAACGTAATCACCGATGACGATGCGACGATCGGAACAGACGATGGCACCGACCAGAGTACAGTAATCGCCGACCGACAATTCGCCGCTCGGTCCCAGATCGAAGAAAGTGCCATGATAGAGGCCGGTTTTCCGGCCGACCCGCACACCGACCGGTCGACGGCTTTGGTAGTGGCGAAACGCGAATGCGCTGTAGAGCCAAGAGTTTTCGCCCAGTTCGACGTTTGCAGGCAGCGGCTGCGGGTACCAGTCGTGGGGCAGGTACCGGTCGTTCATCTCCGCGGCCCGTTCGTACACGGTCTGGCTGGATTACCGGCCACGATCGAACCCGCCGGCACATCGGAAACGACGACGGAGCCGGCGCCGATAAAGGCGCCTTTTCCGATCCTGACCCCTTTCAACACGATCGCACCGATCCCGATTCGGACATCGTCTTCTATGATCACCGGCCGCGTGACGAGCGCCGGGCGCTGGCTGCGATCTCCCCCCGGGGCGCTGGCGATCGCATCCTGCTTGCGTTGTTTTGGGTCGATCGGATGAAAATCCGAGTCGGCGATGGTGACGTTGTAGGAGACGATCACCCGTCTGCCGATCTGAATATGCTCGGCGCACATGAAGACCGCGCCGACCAGCGTGCTGTCGTCTCCCACTTCAAGGAGACCGGTCGGCTCGACGTTAAAGGCGGTCCAGGTGCAAACGCGCACGCGATCGCCCAGCGTCAGTCCCGGCTCCCGCCTGCTGCGAAAGAGTGCAAAGCTGTTTTTCCGCTCCAGCCAGCACGATTCTCCCAACTTCACAGTCGGCGGCAGGTCGGCGTAGTTCCAACTGCCGGAAATCTCATCCCATTCGTCTGTTGTCACCGCAGCCCAACCCTCTTCAGCATGTCACCCAGAACACGGTCGGAGTCGAAATATTCGCGGGCGATGTCGCGAGCCGATTCTCGGTGGCGCGGATAATCTGCTTCCACAGCCCCGATTGCGGCTTCGGCTTCGGCCGGATTGGTAAACGCAAACAGGCCTTCACCGACCGGGATGAGTTCGGAAAAGCCCGTATCCTGCACCACCACCGGCCGGCCGCTTGCGAGATAGCAGACCGATCGGCAGCTGAACCAGCCGGAACGGGTCGCGACATAGACGTTTTTGGCCACGCTGAACTCGCCCCTGGATCGTTGTATGTAGCTGCGGTAGCGGTCGGTTGTTCGGGAAATCGTTTCGGAATCGACCACCGACCAGCCGAGAGAACGCCAATGTTCCCGAGGCGGATTGGTGCCGCCGACGCTGAGTTCGAAGGATGCCCTGGTACGCTGCGGGATCGTTTCGACATGGACGAATTCCCGTTCCTTGCTTCCATATTCGACACCCCGGTAGCGGATCGGTTGTCCGAAGTTGTTCCAGGTCATCACCGTGCTCCAGGTGGCGCCCGGCGGTTCCGCCTGCCACTGCTCCAAAACCACCGGAGGACGGGTCGGTTTCCAATCGATGCCGAGCGGCGGCAGTATACAGTCCGGACGGCCCATGCGTTCGGCATAGGAGAAGAAGTGGTCGTGCCCCCGCCAACCGTGCGATCCCTGCCATCCCGGGTTTCTGTCCGATTTGGGAAAGTTGACGAAATGGTTCCAGCCGGGATCGGAATCGATCAGAATCTTGCAGGGATTGTTCATATATTCATCCCGCAAAACGGTGCCGCCGGAAACGTTGAGAAACAGTGCGGCATCGGCAGCGATCTGGTTGAAGCGGGCCTGCTCGACCCCGAATGTCGTGCCGTCCATCGCCCGAAAGTGCCAGCGTTTCGCGAGTGTGGGCGATAGGCGTCCCAGGGCGTCGTGGAGAAACTTCACACCGTATACAGGGTCTTCGCCGTATTCGCCTTGCGTCGGGTCATAGGTCTGCCAGCCGGTATCTTCCAGATAGTAGACCTCGTAGCCCAGCCGCTCAAGTCCCAGCGCATACTGGCCATAGTCCCAGGCGACGCCGCCCACGGGGTAGGTGGCGATCATGCCGGTGACGACCGCTTTCATCTGTTTCTTGCTCCCTCGGCGAATCGATTGGAGAGGCATGGCATTCGGTTCCGGATCATGCGCTTCCCGCTAAGTGGTACGATCTTATTGAGGCCGCCACGGCCCGGTTTTGTTCCCGCGCAGTGACGACGAACGCTGCCGGAATCGGTTGACCGGCAAGATCTTCAAAAAGGTCGGGCAGTCGACACACCTGTTCGATGTCCAAGACCCAATCACTCAAACCGGCCGCCTGCATGAACCCTTCGATCTTGCGGTCGCCGGAAACGGCGATGATCTTTTTGCCCATGCTGACGGCAATGATGCAGCCGTGCAGTGCCGACGAAAGGACGATGTCCGCTTCCCGGTAGCGTCTCAAGATCGCGGCGAGCGCCGCTTCGCCGCCCGGTTCGATGCGGTTGTTGGTCTGCCGGCAGGGTCGCCCCGTGCGCTCGGCGAATTTCCGTGCGCAGGCATCCATCGCATGATAAACGGTTTCGCCGGCAATGGTAAAGTTGTCGACATGGAGGATGCCGCGGGTCCGTTCCGGCGGCTGCTCGAGGGCGATCATGCTGGGGCAGGGAACGGGATCGGGCAAGCTGCAATCGGCCAGATAGTCTCTGGTCAGCCGATCCCGCACCACGCAGAGTCGGCTGCTGCCGACGATCTTCTTCAGGAGTGCTTTGGGACCAAGTGAAGGCCGCCTCTTCCAGTCGCAGCAACCGACTCCCCAGAGGCAGAAGGGTGCTTCGATGGCACCCTCGTCGAACCTTGTCCAGAACGGCGTGAAATAATCCATGAAGAGGCCGCCGCCGCCGATCACGATCAGGTCGTCGGGCGCCGCCTTGGAAAGGTGCGCCATGGTCTCGTCGATAAACGGTTCGTCACACAGACACTCCTCGATGGTCTCGCCGAGGAGAAGCTGCTGTATGCCCTTTGCCGAGAGCCAGTCGCCGATATTCGAGCGGTTGGCGAACAGATGGTAAATCATAGAAGTTTCCGCTTGTTTTCAATGTTCGATATGACGTGTTGGTAGAAGTCGGCGATCTTTTCGACGCAGCGCGAGGTGTCGGCCTCTTTCAATACGAAACGGCGCGCTTTCTCACCCATTGCCTGCCTTCTCTCACGATTGGAGAGCAGCTTTCGCAAGGCGTCGGTCAAACTTTCCACATCGTTCGGGGGAACCAGAAAACCGGTTTCGCCCTCTGTCACCGCCTCCGCCGCGCCGGAGCCGCGGCAGGCGATCACCGGCAGGCCGCAGGCCATGGCTTCGAGATAGACGAATCCCGGGCCGCCTTCATACTGCGACGGCGCTGCGAACAGGTGCGCCTGCGAAAGCTCGGTCGGCAGCGCCTCGTGGTCGATATAGCCCGGCAAATCGAGCAGGCCGCGCACGCCGCGCTGTGATGCCTGCTCGCGCAATCGCTTGATCGTCTCCTTTTCGCCGCCACCGAGCACCCGAAGCTGCAGCTCGGGATACTCGGCTGTCAATCTGCCGGCAGCGTCGAGCAGCAGTTCGACGCCTTTGTTGCGGACGATTTTGCCAACGAAGACGATGGTGGGCCGGTGCGCCCTCGGAACATCTCTTGGAGAAAAATGGGTGGTATCGATTCCGCTGTGCAGCCGCGGAATCTTTTCCCGCTCGAGCCCGTAACAGCGGGTACACCAGTCGGCGGAACAGTCGCTGGATGAGAAGATTCCATCGGCCAGCTGCAGGCAGGTTTGCTCCATGTGGCTGCCAATCCGATAAAAGAGAGAATTGGGCTCCGGCCAGCCGAGCGTTTGGGCCAACATCACCAGAGGACCGTGCAGATGCACGACGCTGGCGATTCGGTTCCACCGAGTCTGATTGACCAGATGCAGGTATCCTTCACAGCCCCATTCCGGAAAATCGACCAGCTCCAGCCCTCGCGACGAGCTCTGATGCGTCAGTTCGACGGCAACGGCGTGGCTGTGAGTCAGCCAGTCGGCCGCTTCCGTATAGACCGCCATCGGTGTTGGCGGCAGACGGATCACGTCGACCGGCCCATCGCTCTGTTCATGCCGGTCGGAGTCGGTGCTTCGCGAGATTACGAGAACGCTGTGCCCCAGCTGCGCAAGGCCGTGCGCCTTCAGGTAGGTCTGGGTGCCGATGCCGCCTTTGGCGGTTTCTGGGGGATACTCTTGGGAGACCAATGCTATTTTCACTGTTCCTGCCCTAAAATAGGTGATCGTCGACCATTGCCCTGCAACGCGTGCGAGCGTTGATAGTGGCCGCCGGCCGCGATCAATTCCTCGTGTGTTCCGCTCTCCGCGATTTCTCCCTTGTCGAGGACGATGATCTTGTCAGCTTTGCGGACGGTCGACAAGCGGTGCGCAATAATGAAGGTGGTGCGTCCTTTCATCAAACGCTCCAACGCCCCCAGCACGAGCGACTCCGTTTCCGCATCGAGCGCGGAGGTCGGCTCGTCCAGAATGAGCACCGGCGCGTCTTTGATCAGAGCTCTGGCGATCGCGATGCGCTGCTGTTCTCCGCCGGACAGCCCCTGCCCGGACTCGTCGAGCAGGGTCTCATAGCCGTTTGGCAGCCGGTTGATGAAGGCGTGGGCATTTGCTGTGACGGCCGCACCCACGATTTCATCGAGACCGGCGCCGGGCCGCCCATAGGCGATATTGTCGACGATGCTCAACGGCAGCAAGAACGGGTCCTGCAGCACCAGCGCCACCTGTCGACGGACAGCGGACACTTCCATATCACACAGATTCGTGCCGTCCAGAGAGACAGACCCCTTCCAAGGATCGAAAAAGCGCGGGATGAGGGAGAGCAGCGTGCTCTTCCCGGCACCCGTCGGTCCCACCAGTGCCACGGTCTCTCCCGGCCGGGCCTCGAGAGAGACGTTCTTGATGATCGGGCGCTCCTTATCGTAGCCGAAGGTGACGTTCTCGATCACGATGTGTCCGCTGGACTTTTTCGATGGTGCTCCCGGCGGTGCTGGGCCGGGCCGATTCTCGAGAATGTCGGTCTGCTCGAAGAGTTCCAACACGCGTCGGGCACGGGCGGTGGCGGACGCGTAGCCGGCCGATAGATAGGCCAGTGTCTCCATTGGCGTGTAAAGAGAAACCAGGTAGGTGAGAAATACCAGGAGGCTTCCAACCGACAGCGATCCCCGCAAAACGTGCAGTCCGCCGATTCCCATGATCAGTGCGGTGCCGACAGCAGTTGCGGTGTTGACGCCCACTTTGAACTGCATCTGCGACACAGCGACGCTGACCGATGCATCGACGACCTGTGAGGAGAGCGCACGAAAACGTCTGTCGTGGTCGGGTTCCCTTCCGAACGCCTGGACCACCGGCAGAGCGCTCAGCGTCTGTTCGGCCAGTGTCATCAACTCTCCTTCCCGCTCTTGTTGTTCGTAGGTGCGTTGAGTCATGCGCTCGGCCGTCAGTTTGATCATCACGGCCAAAGGAATCGCCACAGCGGCTGCGACGATCGCAAGGATGTGATCGAGCTGCCACATGATGGCGAACATGACGCCCAACGTAATCGTGGAGGTCAGCGCCGGCAGCAGCACGTCGATCAGCCATTCGCGGACGCAGTTGCAGTCGGTCGTTACCCGTCGGACCAGGTCGCCGGTGCGGGCCTGGCTGTGAAAGCGGAGCGAGAGACGCTGCAGGTGATCGAACAGATCCCGGCCCAGCGCGAACACCATGCGGCTGCCCAGGCCGGTTTGCAGATAGGATTGGAAAATGTAGGCGCCGCGGCCGACCAGAAACAGCAGCACCGAAGCCGATGCCAGCAGCGCCAGCAACGTTTCGGGTGAATGACCCCCGGGCAGAGCGGTGATCCAGACGACAGGATCGGGCAGCGGTTGTTTGCTCAGAACATAATCGACGATCAATTTCAGCGGCCAGGGCAGCAAGGCTTGCATCAGGATGCCGATGAACATCAGCAACAGGATGAGCAGGCCTGTCCCGATGTTGGGCTCGGCGTAATGTGCCAGTTTTCGCCACCACGGTGTCATGCCACCGCGCCCCCGAAAAATTGCAGCGAATAGAAGCGGTGGTAGGGCCCCTGCCGAGCCATCAATTCGCGATGAGATCCCGATTCGATGATCCTCCCCTCTTCGAGAACCACGATTCGGTCGGCCCCCTGAATCGTCGACAGACGGTGGGCAATGACAAAAGTGGTTCGTCCTGCCGTCAGTTGCGTCAGGGCTTCGACGATCGCTGTTTCAGTGTTGGCATCCAGTGCGGCGGTGGGTTCATCCAGGATCAAAATCGGTGCGTCCTTGACGAGGGCGCGGGCGATCGCCAAGCGCTGTTTTTCACCGCCGGAGAGGGTCGCGCCCCGTTCGCCGATGACCGAGTCGTAGCCGTCGGGGAGCGCACGAATAAAATCATCCGCCTGCGCAGCCACTGCCGCTGCGACGATCTCCTCCCGGCTCGCGCTTGGGCGGCCATAGGCGATATTTTCCTTGATCGTTGCCGGCAGGAGATAGGGTTGCTGCAGCACCAGGGCAATGCTGCTACGAAGCTCGGCGATCTCGAGGTCGCGGATATCGATGCCATCGATCGTGATGCGGCCTTCCCAGGGGTCGAAAAAACGGGCGATCAGCGACACAAGGGTCGTCTTGCCCGCGCCGGTACGGCCGACCAGAGCGATTGTCTCGCCGGTTCGGATATTCAACGAAACCTGATTCAGCACGGGACGATCCGGGTGATAGCCGAAAGTGACGCGCTCGAAGTCGACCTCTCCATGTGCGCGGTGATTACGGCTCGGAAAGGATTGGGTCTCCGCAATGCTTGTTATCACTTCGGGTGCGTCGAGTATTTCCAGGACGCGGTCGATGCTGGCTTCGGCCGATTTCAAGCTGCCATAAGTCCTGATCAGCCCCTGAAAGGCGCTTTGCATGGAGCGAAGATAAGCGACGAAGACCAGCAGGCTGCCGACGGACAGCTCGCCTGTGAGCACGCGGGTGCCGCCAGCATAGAGGACGACCGCCATCCCTGCGGTCGTGGTCAGACCGGTCACCATGGAAAAGGTATTTTTGGCCAGGGCGTTGCGTTGCGTGGCGGTGACAGCATCATCGGATAAGTCTTGGAACCGGTGTTGGTTGCGTGTCTCTGTTGCGAATGCCTGAACGATCGGCATTGCCGTTAGCGTCTGCTGCACGAATGCCATCAAGCGGGAGTGCGTTTCACGGTGCCGGCGCTCGCGCTTCTTCAGGCGTCGGCCGAAATGAACGGCAATGCCGGCCAGCACGGGCGCCATTGCCAGGGAATAGAGCGTCAAAGCCGGGTCCATCTGCCACGCAACGATGCCAACGGCTGCCAGCGTAAACAGATGTTGGGCGGGCGCCACCAGAAGTGCTTCGGTGGCCGTGTAGACACACCAGCTGTCCTGCGTCAGCCGGCTCAGTGAATCCCCCACGCTCCTTCGCTTGTGAAACAGAAGCGAAGCACGCTGAAGGCGATAAAATAGTTCGGAGGCCAGGTGATAGATCATTCGTTGGCCGGCAACTGCCCAAGCGAAGGTCAATCCCACCTCGAAGGCGCTGTTCAGGATAAACAAGCCCAATCCGGCCAGGGCGGACGCCATAATCAGTACCGTCGGCGTCGCATTCAGCGAAAAGGCCTCCAGGGAGGAGGAGAGAACGGCAGGCACGGTTTTCGCGTTCAGGGCATAGTCGACCAGGATTTTCAGAGGCCATGGCTGCATTGCCGCGGCCGCCGAAGCGGCAAACGAAACAGCGATGATCAGCAGAATCCAGCGGAGCTGGGGGCTGACGAAGGGGAGCAGGCGCCGGTACTTCGATAACGAGCTGTTCAAGCCTGGGTGCCCGCATCAATCAGGGGCTGACCGATGCGGTTCGCTTTGCTCACCGCATCCTACGTCTGTGTCGCCTCCGTGAAATGGCCGATTACGCATCCGCTTCGATCATCTGCCGGCTGATCTCTCTGCAAGCCAGATCCATTGCGTTGCTCACCTCCCTGACCAGTCGCCCGGCAGTCAGCAGTGCTACGATGCCGATGGGAATGCTCGCCAGCCAGATACCATCCAAGGCGGAGAGAAGCGACAAGGCGCCCAGCAGCCCGGAGATGGCGACAGCGGTGACGGAGAACTTGGGCGTCAGGCGGAATTTATTGAGCTGTCTGCCCTGACCATGCTCTTCGGTCGCCATGCGTACTCGGGCTTTGCCGAACAATCCGCCGTGCACCTCGAGATCCCAGTGGTCATAGTCACCCCCGGAATTGACGATGACTCCCGCTTCCTGCAAAGTGTTCTGTATCGTCTTCAACGCTTCTGTAGGGTCCATCCACTGCTCACGCCAGATAGACAATGTTTGCGGAAGAATTTTCAGCTTGACCTTGTCGCTGCGTCTGCGCCAGGGCGTAAGCCCATGTTTTATGCGTCCGATCAAGCGGGCAAGGGGCTGCAGCAGATGCATCAAGGCCGTGAGCGTATATAGTTTCGAATAGTGCCAGAGATTGGTTGACCGGCTGGTGAATCGTGCGCGGCTGGCGCTGATGCAGGCTTGAATGATAGGAAGAGCGATCGCCACCAGGAGCAGCGGCAGCGCAGTCAGCAGCAGCGGTCTCGACCACCCCGTCCCCACCAGCGAGACGAAGGCCAGAAAGGCGATCAGTAGATACCACTCCGGCATGAGCGGCAGCGAGAGCAGGGTGGTGGGGTGGGGATGGTCCAAAGTCTGGAACGGCGCACTGCCCCACATCCCTTGGTAGATGCGACGCCGCAGCATACCCAAATGGACCGTCCAGCCTTTGCTGTAGAGGCGCCCGCTCCACGAGGTATGTCCCATCGTGTTGTATTTTTCAGGCCATTTTTCTTCGAGGAGTGCTTCGGCTTTGCCGTATCCCTGCTGCTGCTTCCAGTACATGGCCAGGGAGTCGCGCCGATGATGCCAGACCATGGCCGTTGGGCAGAATCCAATCTCTCCTACCTGCTCCTGGATGCGCCAGCAGGCGTCGACGTCGTCGCCGGCGGCCCGATAACGGGGATCGAAGCCGCCGATTTTTTCCAATGCACTTTTGCGGAAGCTCATGTTGCAGCCGGGGATGTGTTCGGCAACGGAATCTGTCAATAATACGTGCACAGGACCGCCGGGGGCGTAGGCCACGCAATCGGCGATTGGCCCATCGCCCGGCGGAGCCAGGTTTGGGCCGCCCACCCCGGCAAAATCAGTGTTGAGGTAGGTGAGCGCCAGATAGTGGAGCCAATCGGAGTCGGGATAAGCGTCGTCATCGATGTAGGCGATGATTTCCTCGTTTGCCGCTCGATAGCCGGTGTTGCGGGCGCTGGAAAGCCCCCTGTTATCCGTGCTGATCAGCCGCACATCGTACTCATTGACGATCTCCGGCGTCTCATCGGTGGAGCCATCGTTGATGACGATGACTTCATAATTCGGGTAGGAGAGGTTTTTGAGCCCCTCCATGGTGTCCCGGATTGTCGGTGCACCATTGTACGTGCATACTACGACTGAAACAGGTGGCCACAGTATGTCATCGGGAAACGGCGTTTGCGCGAATGTCTGTTGCACCGCTTCGAGCGCCGGTTTCGGCAGTCGATTTCGGGTCGTCAAGCCGAAATCCCAGTCTTCGATGTTGGCTCCGCCCCGATACCATTCATCGGTCCAGGCAAACATGAAGGTACCGACGCAACCGGCTGAAAATGCCGTTTCGATCTGCCAACTCAAGACCTGCGCCTGATTCTGTTCGCCATTGCGACGGCTGTCCAATCCGATTTCCCCCATCAGGAGAGGGCGTTCGTTTGCGTGATTTTGAAGGCGCTGCAAATAGGCTTCCAGCGTTTTTCTCGATTCCAGATAGACGTTGAAACAGACGACATCGAGAAACGGCAGCTGCAAATATTCTGTCGTCGGGTAGTTGACATAGGTAAACAAGGCATCGGGATCTTCGGCTTTGGCCGCCTTGTACAGTCGGCGAATAAATCGCTCGATTCGGCGCGCCCCATGCCAGCGTACGATCGACGCCGGAATTTCGTTTCCTAATGAGAAGCAGAGCACCGCCGGGTGTCCGCAACAACGCTGCACGCCTTCCACGACGGTCGCAAGGATGCTTCGAGTCTGCTTGCGGTCATTGAGAAAAGTGATGTGCTGTTCCCAGGGGATGCCGATCATGACGCGCAAACCGTTGCGCTGGGCGATATCCAGCAGCCATCGCGGCGGCACCGTGTACGTTCGAACCGAGTTCATTCCATTCGCGGCGATGGTGGAAAAATCCTGTTCCACCATTTCGGGCTCAGGGTACAGCTCTCCTTCGCTGTTCGGGGGGAATGTCCCATAAGTGACGCCGCGAACCCAGAATTTCTGGTCACCGATATGAAGGAAGTTCCCGCGAACGGTTGGTCTTTGGGAAAAGTCATCGGAGCAGCGGGCGTTTACCGGCTCACCGATGAAATCCAACTTCGGTTGTAAAGCTGTTTGCGTTGCCATGGCCTCGGGAGATAAAAAGCGTTGTGATGTGGCCGTCAGGGATTCGGTTCCTCGTCGGCATGAACCGACGCTGCTTTGTTTTTCGGCCGATCGAACCATTTCCACGCGGTCGTGACGATCGTATCGAGATCCGAAAACCGCGGTTCCCAATCGAGCGTCGCTTTGGCTTTCGACGCGTCGGCGACCAATGCCGGCGGATCGCCTGCACGCCTCGAGGTTTCCACGAAAGGTACGCGGCAGCCGGTGGCTCGTTCGACGGCCGAGATCATCTCCCGCACCGAATAGCCTTGGCCGGTACCCAGGTTCAGAGCGACACTGGTCCCGTTATCCCCCAGAAAGCGAAGCGCTTTGACGTGCGCATCGGCGAGATCGGCAACATGAATGTAGTCACGAATCGCGGTTCCATCATCAGTCGGATAATCGGTTCCGTATATCTCTATCGAGTCGCGCCGGCCGAGTGCAGCTTGAATGACAAGCGGAATCAGGTGGGTTTCCGGGTCGTGGTTTTCCCCGATTTCGACGTCCGGGTCGGCGCCCGCAGCATTGAAGTAGCGCAGGGAGGCATACTGAAATCCATGCGCGGTCGCATACCAGCCAAGTGCTCGTTCGACGAACAGCTTGGATTCACCGTAGGGATTCACCGGGCGCTGTGGTTGATTTTCGGTAATGGGGACGTGGTCGGGGAAGCCGTAGGTTGCGCAGCTCGATGAAAATACGATTGTTTTCACGGCTGCCTGATGCATCGCTTCGAGCAATTGCAGGGTATTTATTACGTTGTTCCGGAAATATTTCCCCGGGTCCTGCATCGATTCGCCGACATAGGCATATGCCGCAAAATGGATGACAGCCTTTATCTCATATTGATCGAGCACCTTGCGAAGCAGGGTTCCATCGGCAAGGTCGCCTTCGATGAGCGGCCCCCATTTCACCGCCTGCCGGTGGCCGTAGACCAGATTGTCCAGGGCAACGGGAACATACTCCTGTCGAGCCAGCGCCTTGCAGGTATGACTGCCGATGTAGCCGGCGCCTCCCGTGACCAGTATGTGTTCTCCCATTATTTTATTAGGCATCTGTTTTTTTATATTAATGTCATACTTTTATGCGCGGTGGTGATTGTACCTTATTCCTGGGCAAGAGAAGTGGGCTTTTTTCCGTTCGGGTTACCGCTTTGGCCCGATTTTCGCATGGTGTCGCCTCTGTCTCTGCTAGGAGGCTGTCCGAGAACAGACAAATATACCGCGGCACGCCTTCCGGCGACATGATGGCACTCTTCCAGAGACCGGCTGTGATAATCGTATGGGCGCGGTAATCGGACTAGGAGGCTGTCCGAGAATAGACTGATCTACTGCGGCCAAGCCTGATTGGCCAGATTTCCCGATCATTATCGTTAAATAGGCCCACTATTCGCCTCAAATGATCGACAAATTGGCCGGGAGCCAATTTGGGCCGCGTTAGCGGCCCCGAAGGGGTGGAAACCAAGGATGGTTTCCATCAATAATCTGACTCAATCAGTCTTGCCCTCGCTACGATCGCTATTCTCGGACAGCCTCCTAGTGATTGAGTGGAGTCTTAAGCCGGTCCGATTGACAGCCCCGCTCCGGTCATTCCGGGTTCAGTCTGTTCAGGTGCTGAGCCAGCACCAGCCAGGACCCGGCAATGCCCAGGAGCGATGCGACGACAACCAGCACAAGGAAACCGGTCGGATCGAGAAAGAGGAGGTGATAGCGGCTGCTGTAGAGCGCGGATAACCGCTGCACGGGACCATATAGCACCAGCAGGGTCACGGTCACGATCAGCCACGCCAGAATGCTGCTTATAAAACCATACCAGAATCCGTAATAGAGAAACGGGCGGCGGATGAAGGCATCCGTACCCCCGACCAGTTTGGTGACTACCACCTCTTCGCGACGGTGCTGCAGCTCGAGACGAATGGTGTTACCGACAATGAAGATCACTCCCACTCCCAGCAAGCCGCTGAGCAGCAACACGACCCGTTCGGCAATGTCTGAAATCGTATGCAGGCGCTCGACCCACTCCATGTCCAGCTGGGCAAAATCGGTTTCGGGAAGCGTCTCCAACTCTTTCAGCAGCAGCTCCAGTTTGGCCGGCTGATCGAGGCTTTCATCCGGTAGGACCTGAATGACGACAGGCAGCGGATTGAATTCCAGGGCGTCCAGTGCTTCGCCGAAGCCGCTGTAGGTTTGAAACTCTTTCAACCCCGCCTCTTTATCGATCAGCTTCACATCCTGTACCTTGGGGTTCTTCCTCAGCCGATCGGCGATGCGCGCGCCGGCTTTGTTGCCGATATCGTGTTTCAGAAACAGTGAGATCCGGTTGCTGGTGGTGAGTTCACCGCCCACCTCTTGAATGTTCTTGACCAGAACGTAGAAACCTGTCGGAAAGGCCAGAGCGATCGCGATAACCACCACGGTCATCGACGTGGAAAAGGGGGTTTCCCGCAAACGCTGGAAACTCGAGAAAAGGGTATGAGCGTGAATGTGCCGATAAGCGCGCAGGCGATCGGAAAAAGTGGCGCTGAATCGTTTGGATGGCTTTGGGCGTGCAGCCTTTTTCGGTTTCTTCGGGCGAAAGCGGGATGGATGTGTCCTATTCTCGGGCATTGGTAAAAAGCATCAGGCAGTAAGAAAGAGGGTGACAGGGTGGTAAGGATATCATTCCGTGAGCCGTTTGACCTGCAATACTACACCATTGACCGACACCACTTTGACTTGGGTGTGAGCGGGGCAGTCTTCTCCCTCTATTTTCCAGATAGAATCATCCACCTTGATTTTTCCCCGGCGATTGACGATAGGCTCCTCCAAAGTAAATACACGCCCGATGTATTGAGCGCTTCGTCGATTCAGCAAAGGGCGGTCGGTCTTGATCGGATGCTTGTTCAGATAGATGCGCCAGAGCACGACGCTGACGATGGACAGCACCGAAAATAGGAAGAGCTGGTACTGCCAGGAGAGGATTGGCAGCAAGGCAGCGATCGCTCCGACGACGAATGCGGACAGTCCGATCCACAGAAAGAAAACGCCCGGCGCAAGCAGTTCGAAAATCAGCAGCGCGACGCCAAGAACCCACCAATGCCAGAAGACGATCCCCAGTTCCAAAGGCATCACTCCCCGGCCTTTTTGTGCAGCGCTTCTTTCGCCAGGTCGGCGATGCCGCCCAATGCGCCGATGACATTGGACGATTCCAGCGGCATCATGATCAGTTTGTTATTGTCCGCCGAGGCGATGTTCTGCAGTGCCTCGATATATTTTTGCGCCACGAAATAGTTGATCGCCTGCACGTCGCCCTGGGCGATGGCCTGCGACACCACGGCTGTTGCCCGGGCCTCGGCCTGGGCCAGGCGTTCACGTGCTTCGGCGTCGCGGAATGCGGCTTCCTTGCGCCCTTCAGATTCCAGTACGGCCGCCCGTTTTTCGCCTTCCGCTTTGAGAATTGCCGCCTGCCGTTCGCCTTCGGCCTCCAGAATCGACGCGCGTTTTTCCCGCTCCGCCTTCATCTGACGACCCATCGCAGCGACCAGATCCTTGGGTGGGGAGATATCCTTGATCTCGATGCGTGTGATCTTCACGCCCCAGGGTGTTGTGGCGTCATCGACGACCCCGAGCAGCCGCGCGTTGATTTCGTCCCGCTTCGACAGCAGTTCGTCCAGATCCATCGAGCCCATCACCGTACGGATGTTGGTCATGGTCAGGTTCAGAATCGCATTTTCCAGGTCGTTGACTTCATAGGCCGCCCCCGCGGCATCCATGACCTGGAAAAAGACGACGCCGTCCACGGTCACCATAGCGTTGTCTTTGGTGATGATCTCCTGCGAAGGGACATCCAGAACTTTTTCCATCATGTTCATCTTGGCGCCGATCATATCGATGAATGGAATAATCAGATTCAGGCCAGGCGTCATGGTGGTGGTGTATTTGCCGAAGCGCTCGACAGTGTATTCCCTCCCCTGCGGCACCCTTTTGACGCCCAACAGAATCAATACTACCGCGAGTACGAATAGAATTAAAACAAACAGAGTAAAGCCGCTCATCCTTATTGATCTCCTTGAGTTGACAAAAACCGTGTCGGCATACCGACGGCAGTGCCGGCCAAGTGGTCGCACTCAAATGGTTTCGATGGTCTGTAGTATAGTTTACAAATCATGACGGTCACTTCTCAACAGGTCGGGGCGTGGGGCAGGCGCGCCGCTTTGCAGGTGGTCCATGTCAGCAGAATTTCATCTCTAACTGTTCAAGCACCGAGGAAACGTCACCATGAAATGTCCCGCCTGCAACAATAGACTAACAGAAAAAACGGTCGCTGGTATCAGCGTCGATGTGTGCCAAGGGGGCTGTGGTGGAATATGGTTCGACCAGTTCGAACTGAAAAAACTCGATGAGTCGCACGAGCATGCCGGTGAACAATTGCTCGAAATCGAGCGCGACGGTGCCATCGTGATTGATCACAGTGAACGGCGGCACTGCCCCAAATGCGCGGATACTTTGATGATGCGCCATTTTTTCAGCGTCAAAAAGCAGGTCCAGGTCAATGAGTGTCAGAGCTGCGCCGGCTTCTGGCTGGACGACGGCGAGCTGGCGGGCATTCGAAGTCAGTTCGATTCCGAAGCGGAGCGAAATGCTGCGGCCGATGCCTATTTCGAGGAAGTTTTCGGCAGCCAGCTCGCCGCCATGCGGGCGGAAAGTGAGGTCAAACTCGAAAAAGCCCGTCAAATCGCCAAAATCTTTCGATTCATTACGCCCAGTTATTACCTTCCCGGGAAGCAGGATGGCGGTGCTTTTTGATCGTGGGTGCGTTCCTTGTTGGCCTCGAAATGGTGCGTGCGCACCAGTTTACCTGTTTCCAAAATGCCATGACCGACCATGTCGATCGTTTGGTTCGGTCGTCTTTGTCGGCAAGCCGATCTCATCCAATGTATCCTCCATAGTGTGCCGGAAACCATACAGGAGTAATCAGAATGGCGGGATATTGGGCGCATAGCGCCAATTACGCGGGCAACAATCATCCGCTTCCCTCTCATTTGCGCAAAGTGGCGGAGCTTGCCCGCGCATTTCTGCAACACACGGATCTGCAGGTGGAGGGAGCGCTGGCGGGGTTGTTGCACGATATCGGGAAATATGGCGATCTGTTTCAGCAGCGCCTGCTCGATCCGGCTCATGTCACGGGACTGGATCACTGGTCCGCGGGCGCCTGGATTGCCATCAGCAAATATCAGGCGTTGGCGGCGGCGTTTGCTATTGAGGGCCATCACATCGGCCTGACTTCCTGGCAGGATATGCTGCGGATTTGCCCGGATAATTTGGAAAATCGCCACCCCCTGAATCTGCGCCTGACCGACCCTGACGTTGACGGATTGGTCTCCCGTCTTCTCGACGATGGCATCGAGCCTGAAAAACCACAGTCCCCCTTGTTTTCCAGCAAACCGGGCAGCACCAGGAAAAACATAGCGGACATGCTGACGGTTCGCCGTCTCTTTTCGGCGCTGGTGGATGCGGATTTTCTCGATACCGAAGCCCATTTTCAAGGGAACGGACACGGTAAAGTCTACCGTCCGCCAGGGCCAGAGTTGCAAGCGGACGAGTCGCTGGCGATCCTTCGGGATAGACTCGCCGAGCTTGGCAAGAAGAGCAGAGCCCCGGACCATATCAACCAAGTCAGGCGTGATCTGCTTGGCGATTGTTTGCAGGCGGCCGAACGCCAACCGGGCCTGTTTACCCTGACTGCGCCGACCGGCAGCGGCAAGACGCTGACGATGCTGGCTTTTGCGTTGAAACACGCGCAGCGGCATGGTTTGCGCCGGATCGTCATGGTGATTCCATATCTGACCATTATCGAGCAGACTGCGGCCATCTATCGTGACCTGTTCGAGTCCCGGTTCGGGGCGGACTATGTGCTGGAACACCACAGCATGGCGGGTTTCGGTGCAGAGGACAACGAGGAGGACAGCGAGGTCGAAGCCGAGCGCCGGCGCCGGTTGCTGGCGGAAAACTGGGATGCACCGATCATCGTCACCACCAGTGTGCAATTGCTGGAATCGTTGTTCTCGAACCGGCCCTCCAACTGCCGCAAGCTGCACCGTCTCGCCCGGTCGGTGATTCTGTTCGATGAGGTGCAGACTCTTCCGGTGTCCCTGGCGGTGCCGACCCTGGCGGCTTTGTCCCACCTTTCCCAGCAATGGAACAGCAGCGTAGTCTTCTCTACCGCCACCCAACCCGCTTTCGAACATCTTGACCGGGAAGTCAGGGAATATGTCCCGTCGGGTTGGCAGCCGGAAGAGATCGTGCGGCAGCCTCAGCAAATGACCGAGTGTCTGCGCCGGGTGGTATACCGATTTCCGAGCCGCGGTGAAACCACCGATTGGGCAACCCTCGCCGATCGGATCGCGGAATACGAGCAGGGCCTGTGCATCGTCAATGTGAAACGCCACGCCCGAGACCTCTATGAATCGCTTTCCGGAGAGGTTGGCGATTGCTATCATCTGTCCACCAATCTGTGTCCCATGCACCGCCGTCGGGTTCTCGATGAGGTTCGGGAGAAGCTGAACGATAATCGGCGCTGCCGTCTAGTAGCTACTCAATGTGTGGAGGCGGGTGTGGATGTTGATTTTCCAAGGGTATGGCGGGCCTTGGGACCGCTGGATGCGATCATTCAGGCAGCGGGCCGCTGCAACCGCAACGGCAACAGAGAGCAGGGCGAGATGACCGTTTTCGTCCCGGAAGAGACCCCCTATCCACCCATGCCCGGCTATCTGCAGGCCACCAAGGTGACAGAGTCCCTGTTGAACAGTATCGGCAGGGAATCGTTCGACCCATACGATGACGGGTTGATCGAACGTTATTATCAAAGCCTGTATCAGATCAGTGGCCCAGCCGGGCAGAAGGCCGATTTGATCGAGGCCATCATGGGGTTCGATTTCTCCGAGGTCGCTCGGCAATACCGGCTTATTTCGCAGGATACCATCAATATCGTCGTTCCCTGGTCGCCAGCCGGGCCACTTTACGATGAACTGCGCGATCTGGCAGCGTGCGAAGGATTGAGCCGCCAGTGGATTCAACGCGCCCGGCCGTTGTCTGTCGGCCTCTACCGTCCGAATCCGGACGATACGATTTGGGATGCATTGATGCCTGTGCCCTATTTCCGGGGGGGCAAGAAAAACCCTGGAAAAGAGGACTGGTTCATCTATCTTCGGGAGGAAGGCTATCACGATGACCTGGGTCTGATTCCACCCGACAATTTGCACTTATGGATTGCCTGAAGGAGAGAACATGAGAGGAGAAACCCACTGCTTGGCAGTATGGGGCGAGCTGGCCTGCTTTACTCGGCCGGAGATGAAGGTGGAGCGCTACAGTTATCCTATTATCACCCCGTCGGCTGCGCGCGGTGTTTTCGATGCCATCTATTTCAAGCGGCAGTATGACTTTTTTTGGCAGATCGAACGGATCGAGATGCTGAACCCGCCTCGCTACATTGCCTTGCGGCGCAATGAAGTCAAGGACAAGGTTCCGTCGCATACCACTATCGGCCAGTGGATGGCAGGCAAGAAAATGGTGGAGCCCTTATGGGCGGATGGCACCAAAGACGAACTGGGCACCGATCAGAAAGGTCGCACTCAACGTCAGACCATGGCGCTGAAAAATGTTCGCTACCGGATTCATGCCCACATGCGTTTCCGCGATGGCACCGGGGAGCACCCGACCACCTTGGATGCCCAATTTCAGCGCCGCGCACGCCAGGGGAAATGTTTTTATCAGCCTTATCTCGGCTGTCGGGAGTTCCCAGCCTGGTTCGAGCTGGCGGTCGGGGTCGGCAGCGAACCGCCGCCGGTCGACCTGAGTATCGACCTGGGATGGATGCTTTACGATGTATTCGATCTTGGCACGGCGAACGACAGCGGCGCCAAACCGGCCATCAGCCTGTTTCACGCCTTTGTCGAACATGGGGTCCTGGCCGTGCCCGATTATCACAGTGATGCGGTCCGCAAGTCCGGGGAGGAAGGCCATGCTTGACCGGATCATCGCCTATGCGGAGCAACAAGGTTTGACGGCAGAACCGGGATTTGCCCGCAAGAAGGTCAGTTGGGTGATTCAATGTGACAGGGACGGCCGGTTCATCGGCATTCTACCGCTTTTGGATGGGAAGAGACCCAGAAGTTTCGACTGCTGCCCTGATCTTTCCCAAGGCGAGCTGGTGTCCGGGAGTACCCCCCGCAGCCAATTTTTGATCGAAAGCCTGCAAACCGTAGCCCTATATGCCAAGGCGGGAGAATCCGACGACAAACTTCAAAAGGCGGAGGGCAAGCATCGTTATTTCGTGTTTCTCCTGAAGCAGGCAGCCACAGCTTTGCCGGAACTGGAGGCGGCGGCCGACATGTTATCCGATGAGCCCCAACTGGCAGCTATCCGCAACGAGCTAGAAAGATTGTCGCCGAAGCCTAAACCGACGGATACCGCTACCGTGTGGATTGATTCGCTCAATCCGCTGGCAATGGATCGCTGGCATGATTGGTGGCGCCGTTTTCGGCAAATGCTTCATGCGGAAAATGGCAAAAGAGGCAATGCGAAAGCGGTGACCATGCGTGGCTTTCTTTCGGGTGAAAATATCGAACCTGCCTCTACCCATGACAAGATCAAAGGCCTTGCCGGTGTAGGAGGGCTTGGGACCGGCGATGTCGTCATCGGTTTCGACAAAGAGGCTTTTCAATCGTACGGATTGAAGAAATCGACCAACGCCGCCGTCAGCGCGGAAAACGCCAAGCTCTATGCGGAAACGCTGAACCGTCTCATTGCCGATCGCAGCCAGAAGTTGGGTAATGCGCTGGTCCTCTTTTGGTACAGCCATCCCGTTGCCCGGGAAGAGGATGCTTTTGCATTTCTGAGCGACCCCGAAACGCCGGAGGCCGGCGTGGAAACGTTGCCGAGGAAGCTGCTTCGGGCCATCGAACGGGGTGAGCGGCCCGATCTTGGTGACAATCACTATTACGCACTGACCCTCTCCGGAGCTTCGGGACGGGTCATGGTGCGCCGCTGGATGGAAGGGCAATTTGCCGATCTTGTGAAAAACGTCGATGACTGGTTTTCGCATCTGCAAATTGTGGCGCGGGATGGGGGGCTGAGTCGTGCTGCCAAGCCTCCCAAATTTCTTGCGGTAGCGGGAAGTATCGAACGTGACCTGGGTGATGTGTCATCACCGTTGATGACCCAGCTCTGGGAGTCCGCCATCACCGGTGGTTACGTTCCCCACACCGCCCAGGCCAAAGCATTGCTGCGTTGCCGGGTGGATATTATTCAGGACAGCCCGGCCAACCATGCCCGCATGGGCCTGCTCAAGGCATACCATATCAGAAACAAAGGAGATGCTCATATGAAGCCATACCTGAACCCCGACCATCCATCTGCCGCCTATCAAAGCGGACGGTTGATGGCCATCCTCGCCAATCTGCAACGCGCCGCGCTGGGCGACGTAGGTGCTGGCGTTGTGCAGCGTTATTACGCCGCCGCCAGTCAGACGCCGGCACTGACATTGGGCCGCTTGGTCAGAAACGCCAAGAACCACCTCGCCAAGCTGGAAGGAGGCCTGCAATTCTGGTACGAAAACCGGATTGCCGAAGTCATGGGCCGCATTCACGACGCTATTCCCCGCACCCTCGATCTGGAGCAGCAGAGTCTGTTCGCTCTTGGCTACTACCAGCAACTGGCCGCGCTGCGCGCAGGCACCGGCAACAAAGAATCCGACAAGGAGTAATAAATCATGACCATTGAAAACCGCTACGAATTTCTCTTCCTATTCGACGTGGAAAACGGAAACCCCAACGGTGATCCCGATGGTGGCAACGCTCCGCGCATCGATCCGGAAGATATGCACGGCCTGGTGTCCGACGTCGCCCTAAAACGGCGGGTGAGAAACTATGTGCAAACCGCCCAAGGAAATGAAGCGCCATGGGCTATTTTTGTGGAACATGCCACCAATCTGAATCGTCCGATTGCGATGGCTCACGAGCGGACGGGCGGCATATCCAAAAAGGATGCAGGCAAGGAAAAGGTCAAGGCTGCGCGCAAGTGGATGTGCGATAATTTCTATGATGTACGCACCTTTGGCGCGGTGATGTCCACGGGCGCAAACGCTGGACAGGTGCGCGGTCCGGTGCAGTTTGCTTTCGCTCGTTCCGTCGATCCTGTATTGCCGCTGGATATATCCATTACCCGCATGGCGGTGGCGGAAAACGTCAAGGGGGGAGATGTGTCGGCCTATGAAAAATGGGAAGCGGAGCAGCCCGAAGACAAACTCCGCACCATGGGCCGAAAAAATCTGATTCCATACGGACTCTACGTGGCCAAGGGGTTCATCAGCGCCAATCTGGCTCGGGAGACGGGGTTTTCGGGAGACGATCTAACGCTGTTCTGGGAGGCTCTATGCAACATGTATGACCATGATCGCTCCGCCAGCAAAGGCGTCATGTCCTGCCGTGGGCTTTACGTGTTCAAACATGTGGGGACCGATACCGACCTCGAGCAGCGTCGGCGTCAATCCATGCTCGGCTGCGCTCCGGCACATAAATTGCTGGATGCCGGGGCCATCGTGGAAATCGGCAAAAAGAATCCGGACAAGGCGCCACGCGTATTTACCGATTATCAGGTAACTGTTCACCAAGAGCGCCTGCCTGCCGGGGTGGAATTGATCCGGAAGTGTTGACGTGATGGCAAGCAAGGCCCCAGCGGTCGCTTTGGATCGCATTCCTATTTCCGCCCTGAATCAGTTCTCTTATTGTCCCCGGCGCTGTTTTCTGATTCATGTGGAAGGCGAGTTCACGGATAACATTCACACGGTAAAGGGTACCCTGGAGCACGAGCGGGTCGATCGATCATGCCATGAAACCCAGCAAGGTGTCCGGGTCGAATACGCCATGCCGGTCTGTTCGGAGCGACTGGGACTGTCCGGACGCTGCGATGTGGTGGAATTCCACGCCGACGGCACGATCTATCCGGTGGAATACAAGCACGGCAAACGCAAACGGTGGGAAAACGACGACATTCAGCTTGCAGCCCAAGCCTTTTGCCTGGAAGAGATGATGGGGGGCGTGATCCGGGAAGGCGCCATCTTCCACAGCCAGTCGCGACGTCGCCGCGTGGTGCACATTGACGACACATTGCGAACGAGAACCACTGAAGTGATAAGCCAGGTTCACCGCCTTCTTCAACAAGAGATCATGCCGCCGCCGACTGATCAGCGGCAGCGTTGTGATCAATGTTCTCTGAGAACCGTTTGCCAGCCTGAGCTTCATTGGGATGAAAAACCCTTGAATCTGCACCGAATGGCGCAGGAACTCTTTGCGCCGGAGGATGACCGATGGCCGTGATCCAAAATACCTTGTACGTGACACAACCAGAGGCCTATCTGCGCCTGGAGAGGGAAACTCTGTGTGTGATGATTGATAAAGAAAAACGGCTGCAAGTCCCGCTGCATCACCTGGGTGCTCTGGTGCTGTTCGATCATGTCATGGTCAGTCCTGCGCTGATGGGCCGCTGCATGGAAGATGGCCGCTCGATCGTCTGGCTGGACCGATCCGGTCGCTTCAAGGCGCGGATGGAAGGTCCGGTCAGCGGCAACGTCCTGCTGCGCCAGGACCAATATCGCAAGGTCGATGATGCCGATAAATGTTTGGACCTGGCGCGCCGCTTTATCGCCGGCAAGCTGCGCAATTGCCGCCAGGTGCTGATGCGGGCGGCACGGGAAACGCAGCAGGACGAGGAAAAACAAGCACTGGTGCAGACAACACGCATACTGGCGCGGCAAATCCGCAAGTTGCCGGGGGCGGGTGACCTGGATCAGGTGCGCGGACTGGAAGGCGACGGCGCCCGACGCTATTTTAAAATGCTTTCTCTGGTGATCAAGCCCATAGGCAGGGACCATGTTACGAGTTAATATTTTGTCCGGTTTTGTAGCAAATAAACTGTCCGGTTTATGTGAACTCGAAAGGAGGGGGCATGAGCCGGGCCAGATGGCTACAGGAAACACGACAAATGCGATTCGAAGATG
>Ga0209633_10001045_pt1 | contig 29854 bp, 26 predicted proteins | sample Cruoilmetagenom1_FD_187290 | JGI IMG/M metagenome (GOLD analysis project Ga0209633, IMG submission 187290) | Oil polluted marine microbial communities from Coal Oil Point, Santa Barbara, California, USA - Sample 1 (SPAdes) (version 2) | ecosystem: Environmental > Aquatic > Marine > Oil seeps ... | reverse complement strand
GCTCACCTATATTGGCGACAGGCCGTTCTCGGTGCGGTTCTACAGCCGGGGGCAGGCGGGGTTGTCCACCACTGAAGACGTGCCAACAGGCCTCGCGGCGCCCAGGAATGCGCGTTTTATAGCGGTTCCAAAATCCCGTCGCTCGGCGTACGGCAAGACCTCCGTGGCACCCCCAGACGCGCGCTTCGCAAGCCGCCGCTTCGACCTGATCGAGCGGGCGCCCCCACCCGACTTGGCCGTGGCGGGGCGAGAGCTGGGTTCCGGTGGGCAACTGACTCCCTGAATCCCAACCCGCGATCCAACGGCGCCGAGACCCTTGCCAGGACCCCAGGGTTTGGCTATGTCATGGGCGCTCCGGCCACCCGGTTACGTCCCCTTCGTCTAGTGGCCCAGGACGCCGCCCTCTCACGGCGGAAACAGGGGTTCGACTCCCCTAGGGGACGCCAAGTAAATCAATAACTTATCAATATAATTTCTGACATCGATGGCTCGCGTCTAGATTTTGTCTAGAATAGCGTGCCGGATGTCGGTCAAGCTCGAATGCGGCCGAGTGTGGTTGTAGTCCCGCCGCCGGCACTGTCAGACAAACACGAACTGGTCTGCAAAATCCCTTAATCAGTAGATCTCAGGCAGTAAGTTGACGCCACTCTTGCTAAGGCGGCGGAACGGTTGAGTTTGAAGTTTTCGCGGTTGTAAAGATCGCGTTCCTGGTTGAAGTGATTGTAGACTGAAGAATGGACCGGGCTCTATTGCCCCAATAAAGGTTGAGGCGTCCACCGAACCCGCGAGCGGTTTCGGCCCATCCGGGTGACGATCCCTGGCACAGCAAGCAGCGCACATCTTTTTGCATCTTATGTCTGAGGGCGCATAAACGAGTTTTATGCGTGATAGCGCATAATGTTATTTTATGTGTGAGAGCGCATATTGACATTTATGTTCGATCACGCATATAATTATGAAATAAGGAGCCCGGCTATGGAGCAGATTGCAAGAGACGCCAAACAGATAGGGCAGGCGCTACGCCGCAGACGCAAAGCACTCAGTCTGACACAAACCGAGGTCGGCAGCAAAGCGCAGGTGCGTCAGGAGACGGTTTCCAAGCTGGAGTCCGGCCGGCCCGGTGCGCCCTTGCACACCATGCTTGCCGTGCTCCGTGCCCTGAGACTGGAGCTGCTCATTCGCGAGCGGAGCAAAGCGGAGCTGGATATTGAGGAGCTGTTTTGATGGCCCGCCCTCCCGCCTATGCCCCGCTTGATATCTATCTGAACGGGCGGCCGGTCGGTCAGCTCCGGCGGCAAGCCAGCGGCGCTATTGATTTCCAGTACGATCGGCGCTGGCTCGCATGGGCGCACGCAATTCCGGTCTCACTCTCCCTGCCGCTGCGCGAGCAGCGCTTTATCGGTGAGCCGGTTATCGCCGTTTTTGAGAACCTGCTGCCCGATGATGAAGAGATGCGCCGGGCCATGGCGCAGCGCGTCAAAGCCCCGGGCAACGACATTTACAGCCTGCTATCCGCCGTCGGGCGCGACTGTATCGGTGCTCTGCAATTTCTGCCCGAAGGGCAGGAACCAGGACCAGCAGGAGCGGTTTCAGGCCGGGCTGTCGGGGACAAGGCCATCGCCCGCATCCTCAAAGAGCTGCATGGCGCGCCGCTCGGCCTTGATGAAGAGGGCGAGTTCCGGATTTCGCTCGCCGGGGTTCAGGAAAAAACGGCGCTGCTTTGGTGGAAAGACAAGTGGCACGTTCCGCATGGCGCTACCGCCACCACCCATATCATTAAGCCGGCGATCAAGGAGCGGCGCGGCGGCATTGATCTCACCGATTCCGTCGAAAACGAATATCTGTGCATGAAGCTCACGGCAGCTCTCGGCCTGCCCGTCGCCGAGGTCAAAATGCAGAATTTTGCCGGCGAGAAGGCGCTTGTTGTCGAGCGCTTTGACCGGCTCTGGACCAAAGACGGCAGGTTGCTGCGCATACCGCAGGAAGATTGCTGTCAGGCACTATCGGTGCCGCCGGCCCACAAATATGAGCCGGAGGGTCCGGGCATTGTTCAGATTCTGGAGCTGCTGAAAACCAGTGATGAGCCGGAAGAAGACCAAAAGCTCTTCCTGAAGGCCCAGATCGCCTACTGGCTTTTGGGGGCAACCGACGGCCACGGCAAGAATTTTAGCCTCCGCCTGATGCCCGGCGGGCGGTTCCGGCTTGCACCACTTTACGATGTCATGTCCACACAGCCCTATCTAGACAAAGGGGCGCTGCGCCGCAATCAGATGAAAATGGCGATGGCAGCCGGCGATAATCGCCACAAGATTGTCAGCGAAATCGTGCCGCGGCACTTTGAGCAGACCGCCAAGGCCGCGGGCGTGGCACCAACGCTTGTCACGGGAATCTTTGGCGAGTTAGCGCAGACGGCTGATCAGGCCGCCGAGCAGACATTGAAGGCCTTGCCGCGCGGATTCCCGAAGGAGCTTGCTGCAAGCATTTCAGGTGGATTGCGCCAAAGGGCGCGGTTGTTGCCTAAGCCGGTAGCGGCAGATGCTGCCCAGTGATTCCGGACATGATCGCCGCTGAATCGTTCGAGCTTCGGACACGCTATAGAGGCGCCGATACCAAACACTACTTTGTGCTACACATATGTGTATCCGTTGGGTACACTTTACCACCATGAAAGATGTCGGTTTACGGATACGGGTTCAGCGGGAATTGCGTGAAGCGTTCCTTCAGGTGTGCCGGGACCAGGACAAGCCTGCCGCCCAGGTACTGCGCGAATTCATGCGGGAATATGTCGCCGCACATGGAACGCTTCCGCCACCTTCACAACCCCGCAGAAAACCAAACTACACATGAGATCGCCAACCAAAGGAAACCTGAATGATCAAGAGCAGCTCTTGCTGCCCTTCGGACCTATTCGCAACAATGAATTCCTGTCCAATCATTGGCTTGAACACCGGCTTCCGCTAGAGCCTGAATGGCGTGCCCTGCAAGACCACGCCAGGCAAGCGGCCGAAGAGCTGATCGCGCTCTGGCGCGTGGAAAAGGACCGCGCCGAAAAATACGGCAATGAAGCCGGCCTTGAAGAAAAGCTTATCCAGCCCGTGTTCGAGAGTCTCGGCTGGCAACTCAAATACCAGACCTTCCTGCAAGGCCGCGAGCCGGACTATGCCTTGTTCCTGAGCGCGGCAGACCTCGATAGGGCTCTCGATGCCGGCCGCAAGAGCCCGGATTTCTGGTCTCACGCCACGCTAGTTGCCGACGCCAAGGCATGGCACGTCAATCTGGACCGCCCCTCACGTGTTGGCGCGAGACGCGAATATCCGCCCGAACAGATCGAGTGGTATCTGGACCGCAGCCGCCGGGACTACGGCATACTGACCAACGGCCGCACCTGGCGGCTTGTCCCCCGTGTCCTCGGGCCGACTAAACCGCGCTTCCAGACTTACCTTGAGGTTGACCTCGTTCGTCTTCTTGATGACGCCACCCGCCCGCACGCTCAATTGCAGCTCGGCCCCGGCGGCAAAGAGTTCGATACGTTCCTACGATTCTTTCTGCTCTTTAGCCCGCACGGCTTTGAATCCGTCGATGGCCGCAAGCCTCTTATCACCCGCGCTGTCGAGGGAAGCTCGGAGTATTCCCTCGGAGTCAGCGAAGAGCTGAAGGAACGCGTCTTTGAAGCCCTTAGGCTATGTGTCGAAGGCTTCATCAAGCACGAGCCCAACGATCTCGACCCTGCGGCCCACCTCCCCTTGTGCCAGGAGCACGGCTTTGTTTTCCTCTACCGTCTTCTCTTTATCATGTACGGAGAAGACCGTGGATTGCTGCCCTATCGCATCAATCCGACATACACTCGCAACCGCTCGCTCGCCCGACACCGCGATGATGTCGCCACCAAGCTCGACAAGGTGCGGCGCCGCCTTGATCGCAAAGATTACAGCCGGGAAGACGCGCACATCTGGGATGATCTCCAGGACCTGTTCGACCTTATAGACCGCGGCCATCAGCGCTACGGGGTCCCCGCGTATAACGGCGGCCTGTTCAATCTGGAAACAGACCCGTTTCTCGCCGAGAAAAAGCTTCCCGACTGGTATCTGGCGCGCGTTCTTGACCAGCTCGGCCGCGCTCCGCAACCAGGCCGGGCCGATCTTGGCCTCTTCCGTGTCGATTACCGCGATCTGGCCATTCAGCAACTCGGCAGCGTTTACGAGGGTTTGCTTGAGTTAAAGCCGCGCTACGCCGAAAACCCGATGAAGGTCGTTAAGAAACGGCAGGCCGGTTCCCGCGAAGAGCGCGTACTGCCGGTCAAGGAGCAAGTCCCGCGCGGTTACGAGCCCACAGATATCGTCTATGAAGCAGACAGCATTTACCTGGCCACCGATAAAGGCGAACGTCGCAGCTCCGGCAGCTATTACACGCCGGATCACATCGTCAATCACATGATCGAGGCGACGCTCGGCCCGCTATGCGCCAGCCTCGACCAGACGCTGCAAGACGAAATCAGCCAGCTTGAGGATGGGCTAGCGGACGCCGATTCCGCGCAGCGCACCGCTCTCACAGAGCGTCTCGAAGCGCTTCGAGCGGATTTCGATGACCGCATCCTCGGTCTCAAGGTCCTCGATCCCGCCATGGGCTCCGGTCACTTTCTCATTCGCGCCTGCCAGTATCTGGCCGAAGAAATCGCGACCAATCCCAATACAGGTCATCCGGCCGCCGAAGCGATGCAGAGCGATGAATCAACCATCACATACTGGAAGCGCCGGGTCGCTGAGACATGCCTGTTCGGCGTCGATCTTAATCCTATGGCCGTTGAACTGGCCAAGCTTGCCCTTTGGCTGGAGACCATTGCTGCCGATTCCCCGCTGACATTTCTCGACCATCATTTTCAGTGCGGGGATTCCATTATCGGCGCGCGTATCCACTGGTTGAACAACCTGCCGGGCGAGAAGGGTCTACTGGAGGGGCAGTTCGAAAAACATATACAGACCGCGCTTCCGGCCATTTTGGAGCCGCTTGCCGAAATCAGCGCCCTGCCGTCGGATACGGCCGAGCAGGTCAAGCGCAAAGAGAGTATTTTCAGACGGCGCTTTGTGCCTGCACTCACGCGCTTTGCTGCGATTGCCGATCTTTGGTGCGCCAGCGTTATCGGCGGCGGCAAGCCCGTATCCGGTGAAAATTACCGCCGACTGGTCGGCGCGCTTGACTCAAAAAAGCGCTTTGGCTCTGTGCTCGAAGAGAGCTGGGCAATGGATTGTCTTGGCCTGCTAAGCGCATCCGGGATTCACTGCTTTCATTGGGAACTGGCATTCCCGCAGGTCTTTCTCAATCACATCTCCGAGCCCGGCGCACCGGGCTTTGATGTTGTCATCGGTAATCCCCCTTATGATGTCTTGTCAGAAAAAGAAGCTGGCGCTCACGTCGTCCCGCTTAAGAAATTCATCGCGCACGACGCTTCGCTAAGCCCATCGTGTGTGGGCAAGAACAACCTTTACAAGGTCTTCATTTGCCGCGCGCTTGACCTTCTCCGCGAAGGTGGTTCCTTTAGTTTCATCGTGCCAATGCCGCTGCTTGGCGATGAGCAGGCAAGCGGCGTACGCAAAGCACTGCTTGAGCGTGGCGCGTTTCGCCAGATACACGCATTTCCGCAGAAGGATAATCCGGCGCGCCGCGTTTTCTATGACGCCAAGCTGTCAACGACCCTGTTCGTTCATGGCAAGAACGAGCAAGGCGGCCACGACCAGCCTTGCATGTCCGCTGTCCACCCGGCCCAGTTCATAGAGCCGGACTCTCCATCGCTTTCGCTCAGTTCGTCTGCAGTCGCGCTTTATGATCCGAGCAATATGACGATCGTCAGTTGCTCACAGGACGACTGGGACCTTGCCACTGCCATCGTTAAACGTCCTGGATTCGGCCGCTTGGGACGCATCTGCAAGTCCTATCAAGGCGAGGTCAATGAAACGACACAGAAAGAATTCCTGCATGAACACGAAGGGAAGGGACGCCGCCTTGTGCTCCGCGGATCGAATGTCTGCCTCTACGTTTTGCGCGAAGCCTCACAAGGGCGGTCTCTATACATCGACATAGAATCATTTCGCGCGGGCAAGCGCGCCGAGTCCAAAGCCTTTCACGGCTTGCGGGAGCGTATCGGATTCCAGCGCAGTTCACCGCAGAACAATTTCCGGCGCGTCATCGCAGCACATATCCCCGCGGGTGAGCTGTGCTTTGATACCGTGAGTTATGTTCCGCATGACAAGGCGTCCCTGTTGCCAGCCGATTTTCTGCTCGCGCTTTTGAATTCGAAACTCATTGACTGGTATTTCCGCCTTGGCAGTACGAACTCCAAGGTCAACGAATATCAGTTCAACAATCTGCCGTGCCCGATCTTCCGTGATAAACCGAACAAGCAAGACGAAGCTTTGATGGCAGATGTACGCAGGCTGCTGGACACCGACGTTTCGGCAGTTCCGGATGCGCTTGAACCTTGCTTTGCAAAAGGGCCGTTCAGCCCTGCAACGCGCGACGCCCTGGAACAGCTTGCGCGAAAAATTCAGGCTGCCGAGCAGGCGCGCGGCGCAATTTCCCGGCTTGACCGCGCTCAACTAAACCCCGACGCCCAGCCCTATCAGGATGCGGTCGATCTCATTCTTTTCAAAATGGCCGGTCTTTCACAGCGCGATATTGCCGGGATCGAGGACCGGCTGGCCCGAATGTTATGAATCCAGCCGACGATAGAGCGCCTTCGTTACAACAACCGCGCCAGCCGTCTAATACGGCGAAGCACTTCAGCTTCTGGCAGGAACACTAACTGATCCTCGTAGAATAGCCGCAACGCGGCGTGGAGTTCCGACAGCGGTACGACGCCATGAGCTTCCATCTCGTCCGTGGCCCAGAGCACGCCATGGAATTCGATCCCATTGCCTTCGGCTATTCCCCGCAAAGGGCCATCACCCGTTAACAGGATGCAGTCCCCAATCTTTTCGGCCAGCGTCAGCGCAAAGCAGTCACCCAGCTTGAGTCTTGCGTGCTGATTGAAGTACTGGCCCGCACGCTCGACGAGCGGCCCTTCCAAGCTCTGCACCTCAAGGCCCAAATCACCGAGCGCGTGTTTTTCGGCTGCGCTCAGGCACAGCCATTCATCCTCGAAAAGCGTATCAGGCATGACGAAAGTGTGTGGGAGCCGCAACACAGCTTCCAGAAGATCGGCCTTCCTCAGGTCGATCATGCAGCTCGTGTCGCTAACTACTATCCGCATCGCCTTCGGCAGGTCCCTTCAGTCCTTCTTCGATTTCTGCCAAAGGCCTTTGCAACAGCTCGCAAGCTTTGCCAGGCTCTATAAGTTTTTCCGCAAGCCCCCAGTAGCAAAGTCTCTCAAACCGCCGCGGAACCTCGTGCTTTCCTTCCTCGCCCCTAATTTCCAGCGGATCGGGCTCGCTCTTCCGCCAGCCGCGCGCAAAGGTCTGGAATGCATAGGCGAGCGTCGATTGATCGATAACGCCGACCTGCCTGAGGCGGACCAAAAGCGTTGCTGCACTCACGCGATACATGCGCTTGAGCTGGATCAGCTCCTGATAACCAAGCGCTTTTCTCTGTTTACCGATTTCGCGCACCAGATGGTCCCGGGGCACAAGAAATGCCCCGGCGAAGATATTTGACGCCTTTTCATGATCAACCGGCGAGGTGTTATCGATCAGCCGGTGCGCGAGTTCGTGGGCAAGCGTAAACCGCCGCCGTTCCAAAGTGACATGCTTGTTCACGACAATAACCGGCACCCTGGTCTTGTGCCGCGGCCGTCGTACAAGACAGGTGAGCCCCGACACACGGCCGGGCAGAGGCATCACAAGCACCTTGATTCCCCGGTCTTCCAGCAAAGAGGTCATGTTGGGGATGGGATCAATCCCCAGCTCCCATTCCCGGCGCAGGTCCTGCGCCAGGACTTCGCCCTCGTCCTCGCGCCCTAAAAACCGGTTGCCGAACCGGGGGGCCTTCCAGGCACCGCTATCGAGTTCCAGTATCTCTTCGATGGCGAGATAGCGTTGCAGGCCGTCGATGACCGCCGCCTCGACGCGCGCCCGATCACCGGCGCTCGTGCCCGAGAGCTTGCGGAATTCGGCAGCTTCCAGCTCTTCGACCCGTTCGCTGAGCAGATATTCCAGCGACACGCTGAGCACCCTTGCCATATGCACGAGCACGCCAGAGCCCGGCATCATTTCTCCGCGCTCATACTTGCCGATGGCCTGCGCACTCACTTCGCCGTCCAGCGCGTCCGAGAGGCCGCGCAGTGAGTATCCGGCTTTTTTCCGGGCGAGTTTCAGGCGATCTCCAAACATGTGGCTCCTCAGGCTTGCAGTTTACGGTTTTTCAATCTATACTTAAATCGTAAACCAATGCTGAGGCCCCGTCAACTTTGCACTGCATAAGCCGAAGCCAGGTTGTTATCATTTGAAATCAGGAGGTTAACATGAGTAAACGCAACCAGCATGTCGTTCCGCATGACGACGGATGGGCTGTACGGGGTGCTGGTAGCCAGCGCGCCACATCCATTCACCGCACCCAGCGCGAGGCCATTGATACCGGACGTGAGATCGCCCGCAACCAGGGCTCTGAGCTATTCGTGCACGGCCGCGACGGCCGTATCCGGGAGCGCGACTCACACGGGAACGATCCGTTCCCGCCCAAGGGTTGACCATGGGCGCGCGCATGGAGAAAGGCTGAGTAGATGGATATGATCGCCGACCAAGCGGACCTGCCGCATCCGGACCTTGCCAGCGCATGGACCGCCATAAAGCTTGCCGAACCCGTTCGGCAGCGGCTGCTCGCCCAGTCCGTGCTCGCGCTTCAACTGCGCCAGAAGTTTCCCTTCGAATTGATGCCGGTTCACGGTCTTATCGTCCTGTCCGGCGTGCCGGGGACCGGCAAAACGACGCTGGCGCGCGGACTTGCGAACCAGGTGGCAGGCGCCATCAAAGGCGCGGGGGCGCGCTTCATCCAGATTGATCCCCATGCCCTGACAAGTTCGGCCCTCGGCAAAAGCCAGAAAGAAGTGACCAAGCTCTTCCACCAGATTATCCCGGAGTTCGCCGCCGGCGGGCCGTGCATGGTCTTGCTTGATGAGGTCGAAACCCTTGCGCCCGACCGGCAGCGAATGAGCCTTGAGGCGAACCCGATCGACGTCCACCGCGCCACGGATGCAGCGCTCGCGGGGCTGGACCTGCTGACCCGCAAACACAGGAACGTCCTGCTGATCGCGACCACAAACTTTCCGGAAGCGGTGGATCGCGCCCTGATGTCACGGGCTGACTGGATCGAGGAAATCGGCCTGCCCGATGCCGAGGCCCGCGCTGCAATCATCACTGATGCCTTGAGTCAGCTCGCCAAAGTCTGGCCGCGTGTCGGCGACCTGAAAGGGCAGATCGGATCCTTCGTTGCCGCATCCGAGGGGTTCGACGGGCGCCGGCTGCGCAAGGCCATCGTTTCCGCCGCTGCCGTCTCGGTCGAGACCGCCCGCGACCTCAACAAACTGAAGGCCGATCATGTTCTCACGACATTGAAGGCCGTTGCTGCCGCCGGAACGGCCGAGGAGGCGGCATGAGGATTCGCCGCGATATTGCCTCAATCCCGGTCCGCTCCGCAAAGGAGACGTGGCACGCGATTGTCGAACTCGTGACCGCCGACGACTCTGTTGACCGGGAGCAGCTCGATGCGGCTGCCAGCGTCATGGAATCGCTGATCGCCGACGAACAGCCTGCGATCGCCCCCATCGTATTCAAGGGCTGCGGCCCGCGGGTGCTGATCTATTGCCTGTACGACGAGGACGCGATGGAGGCCGGGCTAGCCATCGATAGCCTGAACGCCAACCCGACGGCGCGCGACTGGCAGATGACCGCACCCTGCGAGGAAGACGATGTGAACTGGATGAACGCAACGCTTAAGGAGAGAGCGCCGCGCACGAGCGTGCATGCTGCGCACGAGCCACTGGCCGATGAGACCGCAGATGAGGCGGACGCGGCGGCCAAGGTTCTTGAGATCGACTGGGGGGCGCTGGGCAAATCATGAGCGCCGTTTCGGTTCACACCTACGCCCGCAGCCATACGTCCACCTATGTATCGGACAAGCTGCGCAACCTGCTCAAGATCCTGGTCCGCCATCACGGTCTTGACCCGCAGAAGGTCGTCGATGCCTGGTCCGGCTGGGTTGACCGCGCCGCCCGCACATGGTTCGAATCAGGCCACCTTCGCGGCATCGTCATCGAATTCTATTGGCCGGGCTCGGATATTGCGGTCGCCCGCTGGGATTTTCCGATCCGCTATGACGGTAACGGCGCCGACGAGATGTGGGTCGATCGGCAGTTCTTCGAAGACTCGTTCGCCAAGGCCAAAGCGCCGCCCTCCGGCTGCTCATACCGGATCGTCCTCCAGACCTGGCCCGGCGAGCCGCCTGTGTCAGGTGTCGGCGACACCACCCTGCGGTCGATCGACGGCCTTGTTGCCCGCGAGGTCGGCACCGTGATCGCTACGCCTGACATCATGGCGTCCGCGAGGTATTACCGCTCATGATCACGGTCGCCGAAGCCTTCGAGAAATTCCGTCAGCGTCTTGAACTCAGCGATACAGAGCAGAAGGACGCGATTCGCCGCCACAATGATGTACGTGACTGCATACGGGGCTCGTTCGATATCGAACGCGACTTCCTCACTGGCTCATACGCCCGCCACACGAAGACGAAGCCCCTGAAAGACATCGACATCTTCTTTTGCCTTGGAGAAGGGGACCGCCACTGGCGCGATAAGCCACCCCATGAGGTGCTCGACGCGTTCCAAAAGTGCCTTTCCGCCAAGTACGGCGCCGATAGCGTTGAGCCAGGCCGCAGGTGCGTCACCGTGGAGTTCGAAAAGCGCAACCCCACGGCCGACGATGAAGGGAAGGTGCTCAGCAACGATGCCGTCCCCGCCTACGAGCTGAGCGACTGCTATGAGATTCCCGACCGCGACCTCGGGCAATGGATCAAGACAAATCCCGACATCCACAAGGAGAAAGCGACGGCCAAGAACAAGGCCCTGGGCGGCAAGTGGGTGCCGCTCGTCAAGATGCTCAAGCGCTGGAACCGCTCCGCCGACAAGCCGATCTCGCCGTCTTTCCTCATCGAGATTATGGCGCTCGATCTGGTCGATCCGCCGTTCACGGGTTACCCGAGCGAAATCCGCCGATTCTTCGCCGCGACCCTGGACGGCATCATGCTGGACTGGCCCGATCCGGCCGGCCTCGGGCCGCCGGTATCCGACCAGATGACGGCGCAAAAGCGGGAAAACGCATCACTGCGCTGCGCGCCGCCGAGGTCAAGGCCGCGCGCGCCGTCCGCCTTGAACAGCAGGGCAAAAACGGCGAGGCGCTCACAATCTGGCGCGAGGTCATGGGCAAATACTTTCCAACGAGTTGAAGCCGATGGCGCGCGCGAATGTTGCAAGACAACACGGTGATGACTTCCAGGCTAGGCTGTTTTGGCTCAAGGCTGTTTCGCTGCTCGACCCAAATAGCCCGGTGACCAGGATTGCCTACGAAACCGGCCCCAAGGGCTTCGATGACCTGCTGGTCGAGTATGACCCGGACGCTGCGCCGCCAGATCATGAGGGGCGGCCGATCAACCGCCGGTACATTCAGTGCAAGTGGCACACCAAGGCCGGAACATTCGGGTATGAAGACCTGATCAACCCGGCCTTCATCAACGCGCAACGATACTCACTACTTCAAAATGTATATCAGGCCCAGACCCGGCATGCGCCGGACGGGCTCGGCTGCCGGTTCGAACTCGTGACGAACTGGCGCATAGAGGCGAACGACCCCCTCCTGGAACTGGTCAGAAAGGAAAGTGATGCGCTCGACCTTGGCCGCCTTTTCGATGGCACCACTGACGCGAGCCGCATGGGACGGGTCCGGAAGCTTTGGCGCGAGCACCTCGGAATTGATCACGCGGGCCTGAACCTGGTTGCGCGCACTCTCGCCGTGGCGGAAACGCCGGAGTCGCTTGCCAGCCAACGTGAACGGCTGGACGAGAAATTTGCTTCCGTTGGGATGAGGCGCGTTCCGGCCTCCGAGACCGGCTTCTTCTATGATGACCTGATCGCAAAACTCCTGGCGCAGGGCCGCGTGGAATTCGACCGCGACAGTTTCGCCGAAATGGCCCGCAGAGAGGGAGTCCTCGACAACCAGGCGCGACCCGAGACAGTGCTCACGATTGGCGTGCGGTCCTTTATGCACCCGATCGACAACCTTGAGGACCGGTGCGCTCACATGCTCAATCTCGTGCCCCATTTTGACGGGCGCTATATCCGCAACGAGGCGGACTGGCAGGAGCGAATATTCCCTGAACTGCATGAGTTTGTGCTCAACGCGGCCCGATCAACAGATAACCTGCGGCTCGTCCTGGACGCCCACGTTTCCCTCGCGTTTTCCATCGGTGCTCTGCTCAATGTCAAGTCAGGCAAACACATAGAGTTCGAGCAGCGCACCGGCGGCCGCCGTTTCTGGTCGATGGATGACGTTCCCGCTGGTCCAGGCTGGCCGAAACTCATCTTTGAGGACGAAGTTCTTGGCAGGGGCGGTGATGAGATCGCGCTCGCTATCGGCCTCACGCATGATGTGTCCCCGGCGGTTCGCGCCTTTGCCGCGCAAAACCTGCACCAGACAGGACGGATCGTGCATTGCAGGCCAGAAGGCGGCGCTTCCCAACAGTCTGTTTGCTGCGGTCGCCATGCCTGGATGCTCGCCGAAACTGCCGTGCAACATTTGCAGGCTCTTCGCAGGCACGGACATCGCGCCGCGCCGGTACATATCTTTATTGCCGGGCCAAACGGCTTTGCGGTCTTCCTCGGTCAACATCAGCAGGCGATTGGTCCGGCCGCCCTCTATGAATGGGATTTCGATGGCCAGCGGGGCGGCGGCTACAGTCTCGGTTTATCTGTTGGAGAGGCGCGCCCCGATTGACTGTGGATGCTTACCTGCAACAAATCCTGAATCGCGAGGCCGTGGACACCGGGATTTTCTCTCCGGTGCGCGGTGTGCAGGCGACGCTTGAGCCCGCAATTCGCGAATGGGCGAACAGGTTCCTGATTGCGGTCAGCCCGAGCGGGTCATTTGCCAAAGGCACCGCCAACAAGAGCAGCACCGATATCGATCTGTTCATCTCTCTTTCGCCGGAAACGAAGGAAACTCTCAAGGACATCTATGAAACTCTTTTCGCAAGGATGCAGGAGAAGGGCTACTCACCAAAGCGCCAGAATGTCTCGATCAAAGTCCGCGCCGGCGGATACGATGTCGATCTGGTGCCCGGTAAACGCCAGGGGTATCTCGGTGACGATCACAGCCTTTACCGGAGGTGCGCCGACACCTGGATCAAGACAAATGTCGGGACGCACATCAATCACGTTGTCGCCGCCGGCTGGATATCCGAGACCCGCATAATCAAGCTGTGGCGTGACCAGAAAGGACTGGATTTTCCTTCCTTCTACCTTGAGCTGGCAGTCATCAGAGCGCTCGCACCCAGCCTGTATAAGAGCGGCTTGGCTAATGATGTCTGGAAAGTATTTCAGTTTCTGAGCGCGGACTTTCCTTCGGCCCGCATTCAAGACCCGGCGAACACGAACAACATCATTTCCGACGATCTTTCTATAGCCGTGCGCGGCAGTATCAAGGCAGCGGCAGCGAGCGCCGTGCAGGCCAAGAACTGGAATGAGATCGTGGTGTGAAGAGTTGATCCTTCAGGCGTTCTCTTAAGTGATCTTGTCCTGATATCGACATTTCGTTGGCGCGTCCGGCTCCGCCGGACCGGGCTTTAGGCGCTGCGCGCCCGGAGCCCTGACCACTCACGAGTGGTTCAGGTCTCCGCCATACGGTTACGGTCCCTCGCGTAGTTAAGAATGAGGCGGCTGCTAGATTCAGCCGCCATTTCATTGCTCGGCGCACAAGTGCGCCTGGCACCCTATTTTCCAGCTTACACCGCCAGCGGTGGCTTTCCCAATAGCCGCGTCCCGCGCGGCCCGCACTAAGTGACCGTGTTGCGCGGGACCTTCGGCCCCAAGGGGCGCGGCTTTGGAGCCGCCGCCTTACGGTCTCGCGTCTTAAAGCCCCGCAAGAAACATGCGGGGCTTTTTGTTTGGGACGCTCGGCGCTGGCCAAGGGTGCATGCGCGATTTGTATCTTTGGAAAGGATTAAAGCGATGAGAACACCCACAGACCTCAAAGACTTCGGCTTTTGTGAGCTGAAGATGGCCGCAGACCTATTGCGTGCCTACTGCGAAAGCCCCCCGCAACCGCCACTATTTGCGGAAGCTCCAAGCCCCTGTTCCGCAGGGGTTTTCGTCTTTTTTACTGGTCGCCAGGGTCATGATGCCGGCGAAACGTGAGTCACTTGAAAAGGTTTTTATCGCGGCATTGGCCGAATCCGGTTCCAAGTTCGGAGTTGCGACCTGCTCTCCTACGGAAGTTTCTGCCCAGAGACTGGGGTGAGCTTACCGCAATCATGAACCAACGTTCGAAACTGGTCACCGGCGCGGAGCAAGCCAAGTCAGCACATCCGTGATCCCCCTGACATAACTTCCAGGATTGGTGTCCCCATTTCCAATGTTGCTTCCTTCGAAGCGTTCGCGCATGGCCAATTTCAGTCCGACAAAAATAATCTGGAAGGAATTAGGTCCTACGGAAACTCTTGGCGGAAGTTTTGAGTCACCGCATCTCATTGGGGAAAATAAATCGATAATGCAATAAGTTACTGACAACAGAAAAAAATCATGCCTTGACAAGGCGCGCCCAAAGACCGCAAATAGAGAAGAATGGTCCGACCGAAAAATGGTTGATACAATACAGCCACCTGTAAATCCGCCGGCTTCTGCGAACCATCTCTATCGTCGGGGTGAAGGCGCGAAAATCGATGTCCGGGCATTGCAGCAGCATCTGGACCAGAATGGCTTGTTACTTGGTCGGGATCTGGAGCCTTTGCAGTTCAACGGCGGTCTCGCCAACCTAAACTTCCTAATTGACGTGAACCGCAAATGGGCGGTCCTACGGATCGCTCCGCGCGGTCCGTTGCCGCCGGGTGCGCACGACCGAGCCCGCGAGCATCGCGTCCTCTCCCGCCTTCCGGATGCCTATTCTCTAGCACCGCGCAGCCTGCATCTCTGTGAGGATCCGTCGGTTCTTGGGGCGCCGTTTCAGATACTTGAGTTCCGGCCGGGCCGATCGGTGATAGGTGTCGACATGACAACAATGGCCGATATCGCCGCGCCGGGGCCGGTGCTGACGGAGGCGATGGTCGACCTTCTTGTCAGACTACACGCCGTGAACGCGGAGTCGGTGGGCCTTGAAACGCTGGGGCGGCCCGAGGGCTTCGTCGATCGCGGTATCGCTGGCTGGACCGAGCGTGGCATTGCAGCGGCCGGAACGTCGGTCTGCATGACGCTCGTTGGCGAGATTGGCGCCTGGCTCGAGGTGCGCGCTGACCGAGTACCGCGAAACGCTCCGACGCTTCTGCATTGCGATTTCAAGCTCGATAACATTGTCTTTGCGCACGACTCGGCGCGGCCAATGGCGCTACTCGATTGGGACATGTGCACGCGAGGAGAGCCGCTTTTCGACGTGGCGACCCTTCTAAGCTACTGGACCGAGCCCGGTGATCCGGACTGTATGCACCGCTTGGCGCAGATGCCGACGGCGACTCACGGCTTCCCTTCACGGGCCGAAGTCCTCGAAAACTATATTACCAGGACCGGCCGGAACCAGGACGGGTTCGAGATCATCCGCGTCCTTGGCCTTCTGAAACTCGGTGTCGTCTTCCTTCAGCTCCATGCTCGCTGGCGTGAAGGGGACATGGGCGAGAATGCGCGCGCGCACGACTTCGCGGCGCTTGGCGAGGAAATCCTCGAGTTCGCCCGCGATGTCGCGGCGGAAAAGTTCGTCTAGACCAGAGGCAACCGCGATGGATTTCTCCGAACCGCCCGAGTTTGTCGACCTTGCAGCGAAAACCAGCGCCTTCATTGAAAGCCGCGTCGTGCCGCTGGAAGCAGATCAACGCTGGACCGCGCACGGGCCAACCGAAGATTTGCGTCATGAACTAAATGGTCTTGCTCGCACCGCCGGGCTTTTCGCGCCCCATGCGCCAAAGGCTTATGGCGGGCTTGGCCTCGGGCCACTCGGCTGCAGTTTTGTATTCGAAGCGGCTGGCTATTCGATCCTGGGCCCCGTCGCCCTGCATTGTGCGGCGCCCGACGAGGGTAATACGCATTTGCTCGATGTCGTGGCCACGGAGACGCAAAAGGAGACCTATCTGAAGCCGCTGTCGCTCGGCGCGCGCTCCTGCTTTTGCATGACGGAGCCGGATGGCGCTGGTTCCGATCCTTCCCAACTGCGAACCACCGCAACATGGAACGGCGAGACCTACGTTATCGATGGGCGCAAATGGCTGATCACCGGTGCACAGGGCGCGGAGTTTTGCATCATCATGGCGCGGATGTCCGGTGGGCCCGAGGATGGGCGAGCGACGATGTTTCTGTCGTCGATGGACGCTACTGGGATCGTCCTGGAACGGCAGATGGACACCCTCGATTCGAGCTTTGCAGGAGGCCATTGGGTGGTTTCTTTCCAGGGACTCGAAGTCCCGCCGGAAGCGATCCTAGGGACGGTTGGTGAAGGCTTCGCGCATGCGCAAGTACGCCTCGCGCCGGCCCGTTTGACCCATTGTATGCGTTGGCTCGGTGCTGCCCGGCGCGCCCACGACGTCGCCCGTGACTATGCCGCATCGCGCCTGGCGTTTGGCCAGGTCATTGGCGAACACGAAGGCGTTGGTTTCATGCTCGCGGACAACGAGATGGATATACACCTGTCACGTCTGGTCATCCGCCATACGGCATGGTTGCTCGAGCACGGTAATATAGCGACGACGGAAAGCTCCATGGCCAAAGTCATCTGCTCGGAAGCGATCTGGCGGATCGTCGATCGGTCGATGCAGATCCTCGGTGGCGCCGGCATCACCCGCGAGCATCCTGTCGAGCGGATCTTCCGTGACGTGCGGGGCTTTCGCATCTACGACGGTCCGTCCGAAGTTCACCGTTGGTCGCTGGCCAGAAAATCACTGAAGCAGGCGCAGGGAGGGGTTGCGACATGACGAAAGCAGCGAGCCCTAAGCCTCGGCAGGCGGTTGATTTCGGCCTTGATGGTTTGGTTGCGGTTGTTACCGGTGGCGGTCGCGGTATCGGTCGGGCCGTCGCCGAAGTATTTCGGGCAGGCGGCGCGCGGGTGGTCATTGCCGGGCGGAACGCCCAGACCTTGGAACAAACCGCGAAGGATATGGGTGGCGATACCTTGTGGCGGCCGGCCGATGTTTCAATCGAGGACGATGTGTCGAGCCTTTTGGAATTTGCGGTCGAGCGCCTAGGTAAGGTCGATATTCTTGTCAACAACGCTGGAATCAATCCGTACTTCAAACGCAGTGAAGATACGTCGCTGCACGAATGGTCGCAGGTCGTTGACGTCAATTTGACGGGAACGTTTTTGTGCTGCCGAGCGTTTGGCGACGTGATGTTGTCGCAAGGAAGCGGTGCAATCGTCAACGTCACATCGATTGCCGCCCACGTGGGTCTAAGCCGGAGTGCCGCCTATTGTGCAGCGAAGGCAGGCGTCGAGGCGATGTCGCGATCGCTGGCGGTTGATTGGGCGAAGGCGGGCGTTCGGGTTAATTGCCTTGCGCCTGGGTACGTCACTACGGATCTCACTGCCGGTCTGCAAAAAAACAAAGGTCTAAAACGTTCCTTAATCGATAAGACACCGATGGCCCGGATGGCTCTGCCGGCGGAAATGGCCGATGCGGCGGTTTTCCTGGCGTCCCCTGCCTCATCCTACATGACGGGCCAGACGATCATCGTCGACGGCGGTTGGGTTGCGCAATGATTGACGTGGGCAGCCTGGCGCTTTTTGAAGCGGGACGGGGGAGGGCTCGCTCATGACGCTGAGTTCGTATGCGGCGCCGGTTGGAGTAGACGATTTCAGCTGGCAAATCCCGGAGCAATTCAATTTCGCCGTCGATGTCGTCGACGCTTGGGCGGAGAAGAAAGACGGCCCATGCATGATTTGGGAAAACGAATCGGGCGAAACCCGCCGCTACGCCTATTCGGACATGTCGCGGCTCACCAAGAAATTCGCATCCGTGTTGCGGTCCGCCGGCGTTGGACGAGGCGACCGGGTGCTGATTGTCATGCCGCGCATCCCCGAATGGCAGATCGTGGTCGTTGCTTGCCTGCGCATTGGCGCCGTCCCAATTCCTGGCATTGAAATGCTGACCAAGAGGGATGTCGCCTATCGCATGAGCAATTCCGGTGCCGTTGCCTTCATCTGCCGTGCGGCGAAAATCGACACATACGGATGGGCGACAAATGCGGCCAAGGTACGCGTGGCGGTGGGCGGTGGATCCGATGGTTGGATTGATTTCGAGGAGTCGCTCAATGCGGCGCCTGAATTGAACGATCCGGCGACAATTGGCGCTGAGGATCCGGTCATCATGTACTACACGTCCGGCTCCACCGGTCACCCCAAAGGTGTCCTCCATGCCGCCCGCGCCCTCTACGCTTGGCGCATGTCGGCGCGTTGTTGGCTCGATCTTCGTCCTGGCGAGATCATTTGGTGCACCGCCGATACTGGCTGGAGCAAAGCCGGCACAAGCATTTTGTTCGGGCCTTGGTCGGAGGGAGCCTGCTCGTTTTTTTACGATGGCCCTTTCGAGCCGGCCAAGCGGCTACAACTCTTGGAAAAACATGGCGTCACCGTCTTCTGTGCGTCAGCGACCGAGCTCAACCGGATCATCAACGAAAATGCTAACGGGTACCCCGTGACGACGTTGCGACGGACAGTGTCGGCGGGCGAGGCGATGAACCCGGTTGTTGCGCAGAAGTGGATCGATGCCACCGGTGTCGATGTTGCAGAAGCCTACGGTCAAACCGAGAGTTTGATGCTTTGCCTCAATACCGTCGGCATGGAAGTGAAGCTTGGGTCGATGGGGAAGCCAGCCCCCGGATGCACTGTGGGCATTGTTGATCACGGCGGCCGCCCCGTTGCTGAGGGCGAGGAAGGAACAATCGCGCTACGTATTCCCAACCCGCAGCTGATGCTCGGATATTGGCAGGATCCAGCTCGATCGGCCGGGTGTTTCGTCGAGACGGACGGCGTGAAGTGGTATCTGACGGGTGACCGCGGAGTTCGCGACGCGGATGGGTATCTTTGGTATCGGGGGCGGTTGGATGACGTGATCAGCTCTGCCGGCTACCGGATTGGCCCGATGGAAATCGAGAACGCGCTTTTAGAACACGCCAGTGTTTTGGAATGCGCTGTCGTCGGGGTGCCGGACGCTGAGCGTGGCGAACGCGTAAAGGCGTTCGTCGTCCTCAAAGCGGGCTTCGATGAATCCGAGAGCTTGGTGCGAGATCTCCAGGAATACGTCAAAAACCTGACCGCCCCATATAAATACCCTCGCGAGATCGAGTTTCGAGATTCGCTTCCAAAAACCATCACCGGAAAAATCCTGCGCCGCGTACTCCGCCAGGTTGAGGACCAGCAAACAGAAGGGTCGAATTCTTAGATGGCGATTTCAACAGAGCCGACCAATGGGGCGCCTGCTTATCGGGTCATCGCCCAGTCAGTCGAGAGGCAAATCCTGTCAGGTGAACTCAAGATCGGCGAAGTGTTGCCCTCCGAGTTAGCGCTCGCCGAGCGACTGGGTGTCAATCGTTCAACCGTGCGCGAGGCGATCCGACTTCTGGAGGAAAACGGGATTGTTCGGCGACGGCAAGGCGGCAAGAAATTGTTTGTTTCCATCCCGGAGGATGCAAAGACCAGCCAGCGGCTAACGACATCGCTGGTCCTGCAGGAGGTTACATTCGCGGAGCTGTGGGATGTGATGTACGCCCTGGAGCCCGTTGCGGCGCGTCGCGCAGCAAGCCGGATTGATTCCGCAACGCTCGAGGCGCTGCGTGACAACATTGCCCGGACTGCCACAAATGTGAAGGATTTGGACTACCTGGTCGAAGTCGATCTGGAATTCCATAGGCTAGTTGCCTTGGCTAGCGGCAACCGGGCACTGCAGCTTTGCCGTCAACCCATTAGTGGCCTTTTTTATCCGGCATTCGATGCGGTCATTCGCCGTCTCAATGCCGGCGAGCGACTGCTCGCGGCGCATACCAAGATCTTTGAAGCCATAGAAGCCAACGATGAACGCACGGCAGAGGAATGGATGCGAAAGCACATCGTTGATTTCCATCGCGGGTTTGAGCTCGCAAACCTCGATATCGAAAGCGCTGTCGATCCCGGGCGCACACCCCGCACTCTTTGATCGCAAATTGAACCCGCTGACCACAACGCAGGCCAATGCCGACTAACGTAGACAAAGACCAACCGTTACCAATGTCCGCTGTCGAGGCGGTCGAGGGGCGCCAGAGCGTCAGAGCTTTTCTCGACCGACCGGTGGATCGTTCGCTCATCGGCAAAATCTTGCAGGTAGCAGCACGAGCGCCGAGCGGGTCCAACACCCAGCCATGGCATGTCTATGTTGTCGATGGCGGCACGAAAAAGGCGCTAAGCGAAGAGCTGCTTGCGGCTCATCGCGACGACATGGTCTTCGAGGAGGAGTATCAATACTACCCAGCTGAGTGGCGAGAACCCTATCTTGCGCGCCGGCGGGCAACGGGGTGGGGGCTCTACTCCGCTCTGGGAATTTCTCGCGGTGACAAGGAGGCCATGAAGGCGCAGCACGGGCGCAACTACCTCTTTTTCGACGCCCCCACTGGTTTGATTCTCACCATAGATCGGGACATGGAAAAGGGCTCATGGCTCGATTGTGGCGCATTCCTTGAGGCGATTCTGATTGCCGCTCGCGGGTTTGGGTTGGAAACCTGCCCGCAGCAATCGTTTGCACGATTCCACCCGATTGTCCGACGGCGACTCTCTATTCCGCCCGCCCAAATAGTGGTGTGCGGTGTGGCGATCGGCTACGCGGATTGGACAAACAAGGCGAACAGTTTCCGCACGGAGCGGGAGCCGATCAATAGATTCGTGAGGTTCGTCGATGCTTTGGACTGATTTTCCTTGAGAAAGTCTGGTCACCAATCGCCGTCTTCGGTTCAACGCCGGGATGTTTCAATGGCGTTCGACTTCCCGTCAAACCATCCCAGAGTTGCCTATTTTGATCGCGCCATTGCGGCAATCAATGGTTCGGCGAACGCCGCACTAGATGTCCAACCCAATCCGGGTGACAAAATATACCCAGGCGTCGAAACGCTCGATGCGGTGCGAGCCGGCGTCGTGGATTTAGGTTGGATCAATGCTGCTCATTTGGAAGCCATTGATCCGCGACTTGGTGCCATAAACCTGCCGTTCGGTCTTGACGATAATGCGATGAAGTCAGCCAGCGCACGAGCAGGCGCAATCCGCTTCATGAATGAATTTTGTCGGCCGCACGGGTTGCGTGCTTTGGCGATCATGCGCGGTGCAGACCAGATTTTTGTTACCAAGAATTCGCGCCTGAAAACGCTGTCCGATATCCACGGGCTACGGGTGCGAGTTGCCGGTGGCGGCGTCTATGAGGCAATTATCCGATCAATCGGTGCGCGGCCCGTGGCCATACCCATTCCGCATGTTCTCCCGGCGATAAACCAGACTGACGTCGACTGCGTTTTCACGTCGCCAGGTGCTTGGCAGACCCTATTTGCAAACGACCTACCGTACGGCACGCGCGTGCCAGGGCTTATGATGATTAACTACGTTCTGCTGGCGGGCGATGCCTTTTGCTCCGCGCTGCCGTCCAATGCATACGGCACGATCGAAACCGAGTTTGAAAGACACGTTACGAACGCCTGGCGCGACATGGCCTCCGACGATGCCAAGATTCTTCGGGCGATTGGGCGGCGCGGCGCTAGTGTTCAGACAGTGCTGGACCGTGAATCCTGGCTCCAAGCCACGAGCAAGGTGCGCACCGAGTTTTCGGCTGCTTGGCCAGGTATTCTCGGCAAACTTTCGGAGGCCACGGGTGTTTCCCTTGGCGACCGCCGCTAGGTCGGCGTGGTGGCCATCGGTCAATGTGCAAGATTTCTGTTGACTCGAAAGTGACTATATATTTCTATAGGTGACTAAGCGGTCACATTAGAAAACCGCATGGTCGCAGAACTAGGGAGATAGGCATGGAAGACGTCTACGTAGTCGGGATAGGCATGACCCGCTTTGGCAGGTTTCCCGACCAGACTGTCAAATCGTTGACCGCCGGGGCGGTGTCCCAGGCGCTCGAGGATTCCAGCCTCAGCCAGGACGACATCGGCGCCGCCTTTTTTGGTAACGCGACACAATCGCCTCTTGAAGGCCAGTACATGGTGCCTGGTCAGATCGCCCTACGGGAGATGGGTTTCGAGAGAACGCCGATCTCGAATGTCGAGAATGCATGTGCAAGCTCGACCACTGCCTTCCATTTAGCATACGCGAACGTCAAAGCGGGGTTGAGCGACTTCGCGCTGGCCGTCGGTGCGGAAAAAATGTGTTTCGAGGACAAGTCGAAGGGCTTTGCCGTCTTTGATGGTGCATGGGACATAACCAAGGCTGAAGAAACCGCCGCCACGCTCGAGTATCTGGGTGCTGTTGTCGAAGCGCCGGCGGATCGTGCAGCGCTCTCCAATCAGCGCAGCTTGTTCATGGACGTGTACGCCAACTTGGCCAAGTACCACATGAAAACCTACGGGACGACCGAGCGTCATTTGGCGGCGATTGCCTCGAAGAACCATAAGCACTCAGCGCACAATCCGCTGGCCCAGTATCAAACCGAAATGTCGATCGATGAGGTGCTCGCCTCTCGCATGATCTCGTGGCCCTTGACCATCGCTATGTGCGCCCCGATCAGCGATGGCGCATCGGCAGCGATCGTTTGCAATGCGGCGGGTCTCGAGAAACTCGCGCTGAAGAACGGTGCGGCTGACCGAGCTGTGACGATCAAGGCGTCAATTGTGGCGGGGGGGACCAACCGGGATCCGGAGCGGCTTGACCAACAGATCTGCAAGCTGGCGGCCGACCGGGCGTATGAGGTTGCCGGCCTCGGACCTGATGACATTTCGCTAGCCGAAGTGCACGACGCCAGCGCGTTTGCAGAGGTTCAGCAAACCGAAAATCTAGGTTTCTGCGAATACGGCCAGGGCGGTTGGGTCGCCGAAAAAGGCGAGACCACCATTGGCGGCCGGATACCGATCAACCCTTCGGGCGGACTGGAGTGCAAGGGCCATCCAATTGGCGCAACCGGGACCGGCCAGATCCACGAAATGGTAACGCAGCTACGTCACGAAGCTGGCTCGCGGCAGGTCGAAAATGCCCGTTTCGCCATCGCGGAGAATGGCGGCGGATTTTATCGCTGCGAGGAGGCAGTGGCCTGCATCACCATCCTCGGTCGCCGCGACGCCTGAGGGCTCAACCAAGACACAGAACTGGCCGGCACAAACAAAAGCCATGTGGTCCAAGCAATTTGCTACGCAAGGGAGGTACGCAAATGAAATACAAACTGAAAAATTGGTACGCCGCAGCGGTCGTTCTCAGCTTGGCTTTGTTGCCAAGCGCGACCAAAGCTGAGGAGTATCCGGAGCTCAATCTGCGTTTCGCGCTGTACATCTCGAACAGCATTCCGCAGGCGAAGATCTTCCAGTGGTGGGGTGACGAGCTCAAGAAGCGGAGCGGCGGGAAAATCAATATCGAGTTCTTCTGGTCGCAGTCGCTCGGCAAATCAACAGAACTTCTTGAATTGGTAAACAGCGGTGCCGTCAGCCTGTCCGCACCGGCTCCCGCCTACTACGCCTCGAAACTGCCGCTTGTGAACGTGCATCAACTGCCAATGATCTTTCCGACCAATGCGTCGGCCCAATTGGCTGCGGAAGACATTCTCAAGGTGGCCGGTGTGCAAGAAGAGCACGCGCGCAATAACGTCGTGCCGGTAATGTGGTCGAGCCTGCCGATATATCACGTGCTCTGTAACAAGGAGATTCGCACTCTAGAAGACTTCAAGGGCGCGAAGATGCGCAGCTATGGCGAATACGTTCCGCGCATGTGGGAAGCCCTGGGTGCGGTTAGTGTCACGGTGCTGGCGCCGGAGATCTATGAAGGTCTGCAACGAGGCAACATCGATTGCTCCTATCTGCCCGACGATTTCGCTTATGCCTACAAGCTTCACGAGGTGGCAAAATATTTCATCACGGCAAACTTTGGCGCCATCACCGCCTGGCCGATCTACGTCAATGCGGACCAGTGGAAGGGATGGCCGGACAACGTGCAAAAGCTGTTCACAGAGGTCGGTGCTGAAGCTGCTGAACGCGACCGTAATGAGATCCGCGCGTCAGGTGATGCGGCCAGGGAGAAGATGCTCGCTTCCGGTATGAAAGAGGTGGAATTCGCCCATCAGGCAGACCTTGAGGCAGCGGTTCCGGATTTCATCGAAGTCTGGATCGCTGAGATGGAGAAGCGTGGACTGGGCGATGCAGCGCGAGAAGTCGCATCGCTGGTTCGCAAGCGTGTCGCGGAAGCCAAATAAAAAAGAGAACATGCGCGCTGATCCGCTGGGCGGGTCAGCGCGCAAATGAATGCTACCATCCAGCCAGATTCCTGAATTGCAGGAGGTTGAGTATGGGGCCAGGGAGGAAAAAGGAAATGACGAGCTCGGTCGACGAGCTGCGCGTGACGCGACAGTCGCCGGTCAAGTCGGTCGTGATGGCCTTAGATACAGTGATCAAACGGTCCGTGGATATCTGTTTGATCGCGTCGTGTTGCGTTGTCTTGTTCATGGCGCTGTTCGGCAGCGTCGATGTGGTTTCTACCTTTGTGCTCTCAAGGCCTGTTCCACTTGCTCGGGAGTTGTCGGAAGTGCTGTTAGCTGTCGTGATATTTGCTGCCATGGCAACCGCTCTGCGCGAAGATCGTAATGTAAACGTCGATCTTTTCGTCGGCCGGGCCAGCCCGTTCGCCCGTCGGCTTACGCGCTTACTATCTCTCACTATTGGAACCATTGTATTTGCACTTCTTGCCTGGCGGTCGGCGGACCTTGCCAGGAGTAGCTTTGTCGAGAATGAGTTGGCTGCCGCTGCGATCCGTTTTCCAATCTGGCCGGTGAAGATTGCGGTGACGATTGCCATGGCGGTCACCTTTGCCGAATACGCGCGTCAGCTGCTTTGGGCTGTATTCGGCAAGGGTCGGCCGGCCGACAAGATTCCGAGCGAATAGGTCACTTTCATGGACCCGCTCGTTATCGGCCTGATCATCATAGTAGCACTGTTAGTGCCTATTGCCCTCGGTGTTCCAGTTGGCATTGCGATGGCTGCGGTGTCTCTTGGTGGCATGGGGATACTTGTTGGCTCCCCGTTTCTGCTGACAACGGCTCAGACACTTCCCTATGCGGTTGCCAGCGATTTCGCCTTCGTAGTTGTGCCGATGTTCATCCTGATGGGGGCGCTGACGGCCGCAACCGGCATCACGACTGAGCTGTACACAGCGGCGCATCGCTGGACGAGTGGACTACGCGGCAGCCTCTATTACGCGACGACGATGGCGGCCGGTGGCTTCGGGGCGATCAACGGCTCCACGGTGGTTAGCTCGGTTCTATTTACTCGGATCGCGTTGCCGGAGATGGCTCGGTTCGGATACTCCATCCCGATCAGCGCCGGTTGCGTCTGTGCGGCAGGTACGTTCGCAGCGCTGATTCCCCCCTCGATCGCGATGGTGATATACGCGCTTTTGACTGAAGAAAGCGTCGGCGCACTCCTGATGGCGGGCCTTCTCCCGGGCGTCATGACCGCCGGGATCTACTGCGTCGGTATCTATTTCCTCGTCTGGGCGAAGCCGGAAATCGCGCCTAACCAAAAGCAGCGATTTACGATTAGCGAGAAGCTTTCAAGCATGAAGGGGTTGTGGGCGGTGCTCGTCCTGATTGCGATCGTCATGGGTGGAATCTATGGCGGTGTCATGTTCCCGTCGACGGCGGGCGCCGCTGGTGCTGGTGGCGCATTGGTTATCGGCTTTGTTCGCCGCCGCCTGACGGGAAAGAGCCTCTGGGCCTCGCTAAAGGAATCCGTCGTTACGACGGCCGTTCTATTCCTGATCATTATCGGCGGCTTGCTTCTGTCCCGTCTGCTGCTGGTCTCGGGTTTCATCGGCGCGGTCACCGGATTTGTCAGTACGGCTGAGTTGTCCGTATGGGGCTTCCTGCTGGCCGCGATTGCCATTTATCTTGTTCTTGGGATGTTCGTGGACGGCGTGTCCATGCTTGTGATGACCATCCCGTTCCTTCATCCGGTGGCCTTGGGCCTCGGCCTCGATCCAATTTGGTTTGGTGTCATCGTCGTCAAGTTGATCGAGATTGGCGCAATTACCCCGCCGGTCGGCTTGAACCTATTTGCGGTCATTGGTGCATCGCGCGGCGCGGTCGACTCGCGGATGCTTTTCCGCGGGGTTCTGCCGTTCATTTTGATGGAGCTGGTGACCTTGGGATTGCTTGTCGAGTTTCCGGAGATTTCGCTGTGGCTACCCCAACAGATGTTCAATTGATGGTGAAAGATTGCGTGAGCTGCCGTCCGAGAAATTCGGAGGCGATACGCCGGGCGCCAAGGACAATGAGATGAACATATCGGCATTCCTACCTCAGCTGGCCAAAGTTTACGGCGATCGCCCGGCGGTATCGGTCGGCACGGAGCTTTTCTGCAACTACGCGCAGTTCGCCCAGCGTGTAGCCGGCCTGGCAGGCGCCCTTCGGGGGGTGTTCGGTCTGAATAAAGGTGACCGCGTCGGCCTGGCGATGAGGAATGCGCCGCAATACCTGGAGGTTCTTGTCGCCTGCTGGCATGCGGGTCTCTGCACCGTACCGGTAAACGCCAAGCTCCACCCCAGGGAGTTTGCCCACATCTTTGACAACTGCGGTGCGCGGATCTGTTTCGTTACCGAGGATCTTGCCGGCGCGATTGCGTCGGTCAGCAATGAACTTCCCAACTTGCAGCGAACCGTTTGCGTTGACGACGGGGACTACGAGCGGCTCGTCGCGAGCGATGCCATCGCCACTACCCCCGTGTCCGCGGAGGATCCGGCGTGGATATTTTATACCAGCGGCACGACCGGGCGGCCCAAGGGGGCAACACTTTGCCACCGTAATCTTATGGCGATGGCCTTGCGGTACTATGCCGACATCGACCAGGTTTCGCATGAAGACTGCTACCTCCACGCGGCGCCGTTGTCGCATGGGGGCGGACTTTATGGGCTGCCGCATCTCTTCAAGGCCTCCCATCAGGTAATTCCAGTCAGCCGCGGTTTCGATGTGGCGGAGATTTTTGAACTTCTGGAGACCTACCGGAACATGACGTTCTTTGCCGCGCCGACAATGCTGACGCGCATGACAAATCATCCGGGAGCGGCAAAAGCCAGAGTGGAAAGTATCAAGACGATCTATTACGGCGGTGCGCCGATGTATCTGGAGGATATGAAACGCGCTTTGTCGGTATTCGGCCCGCGCTTTTATCAGATATTTGGACAGGGCGAATCGCCCATGACGGGCGTGGGGCTCAGCAAGGCGCTTCATGCCGACACGGCGCATCCCCGGTTTGAGCAACGTCTGGCAAGCACAGGGGTTCCGCGCACCGGTGTTGAGGTACGTATCGTTGACGAGAATGATGTCGATGTTCCCGTTGGTGAATGCGGGGAAGTGCTGTTTCGCAGCGATGTCACCATGCTGGGTTATTGGAACGACTCTGATGCGACCGCGCGTACGTTGCGGGGGGGCTGGCTGCACACCGGCGATGTCGGCTGCTTTGATGAGGATGGATTCGTCACCCTGAAAGATCGATCGAAGGACATGATCATCAGTGGCGGCACGAACATCTATCCACGCGAAATCGAGGAGGTGCTGCTGACCGACAGTCGTATCGACGAGGTATCGGTTGTCGGGCGCCGAAATCCCGACTGGGGTGAAGAGGTGGTGGCGTTTGTAGTTGCGCGAACGGGCGAGTCTGTGACCGCTCGAGAGTTGGAGGAGCTGTGCCTGAACAACATCGCTCGTTTTAAGCGACCGAAGGAATACTTCTTTGTCGATCAGCTGCCTAAGAGCAACTACGGCAAGATCCTGAAAACCGAACTCAGAAAACAACTCGCAGAAGCGGATGACGCAAAACTCGTGTCGGCGTGATGCACAATTGGAGGCCTTAATGAAGAAGAGAATTCTCGGCAATAGCAATATCGAAGTCTCAGAGCTCGGTCTGGGATGTATGGGTATGTCAGAATTTTACGGTCCAACTGACGACGAGCAGTCATTGGATACATTGGAGCATGCATTCGATATCGGCGTTACCCTGTACGACACCGCCGATACCTATGGTATCGGCCATAACGAAGAGCTCCTCGGGCGCTTCGCCCGCGGCAAGCGCGATAAACTCGTGCTTGCCACCAAGTGCGGCATTGTCCGCCAGAAGGGGAAATACGAGCGAAGCATCGACACAAGCCCCGCCTATATCAAATCCGCGTGCGAAGCTTCTCTGAAGAGGCTTGAAACCGACGTGATCGATCTGTTCTATCTCCACCGGTTGAACCCGAACGTCCAGATCGAAGAGTCCGTCGGTGCGCTGGCCGACCTTATCGCCGACGGAAAAATCAAGAGCTATGGGCTATGCGAGGTTTCCGAAAAGACCTTGCGGCGGGCCCACGCCGTACATCCGGTCTCTGCCCTGCAAACCGAATATTCTCTGTGGACGCGTGACCCGGAGCAGGGAATTCTTGCCGTCTGCCGGGAGCTGAATGCAGCTTTTGTGGCCTATAGCCCGCTTGGGCGCGGGTTTTTGACGGGTAAGTTGACCGACACAAAGGAGCTTGCCGAGGGCGATTTCCGTGCATCAAATCCGCGGTTCCAAGATGAAAATCTGGCGCGCAACACCCGCCTTCTCGATTCGGTCAAGGAAATCGCGGCGGCGCACGGGTGCACGGCCGGGCAAGTCGCTCTAGCATGGTTGCTTGCGCAAGGGCGCGATATTATACCGATCCCTGGCACGCGCCGTAGGAAGTATCTCGACGAGAATGTCGCCGCAGCGGATGTTGAACTTAGTCAAGGCGATCTCGCCACCCTGGATACGGCCTTCGGAGAAGGCGCCGTGAGTGGCGAGCGCTACACTGTCGAGGGCATGAAGGGCGTGAACGCGTAGGGTGTTGTCACAGGGCGCGTATTTGGAGTTCGGGCGCCTCACTTGTTTTAGGAGTCGAAAGGACCGGCGGCGAATGGCCACTTGGGGAGATACATTACCAAGCCGAGAACAAGTGCGCGAAAAAAAACGTGAGGCGCTGGTGAAGCAGGCTGCTCAGGAGTTTCGCCGGCGTGGCTACCATGCGACGTCGATGGACGACATAGCGGTTGCTCTTGGTGTGTCGAAGGGTGCGCTCTATCGGTATGTCAAAAGCAAGGACGAGGTGCTGTACGAATGCTTCAAGCATTCAGAGCGGTTGGCGAAAGCAGCTCTCAAGGAAGCGAAGAAACTGGATGGTCCAGCGGCAAGCAAGCTTCACCTGTTTATAGTGAAGTTCGTAAGTGACTATCTCGATAGCAACCTTGCCGGTGGGGCGATGATCGAGATTGATGCGATGTTGCCGCATCAGAGAAAGGACGTTGTGGCCGGCCGCGACAAGGTTGACGCAGAGCTAAGGAAACTGCTTTCCGCCGGAATGAAGGACGGCAGCATTAGAAATGCCAGTCCGAAGTTGATGATCTTGGCCCTGATGGGATCGATCAACTGGATCCCAAGTTGGTTCCGCAGCGACGGCGAGTTCAGCTCGCAGGAGTTGGCGGAGCGAATGGC
>Ga0209633_10001044_pt1 | contig 29854 bp, 37 predicted proteins | sample Cruoilmetagenom1_FD_187290 | JGI IMG/M metagenome (GOLD analysis project Ga0209633, IMG submission 187290) | Oil polluted marine microbial communities from Coal Oil Point, Santa Barbara, California, USA - Sample 1 (SPAdes) (version 2) | ecosystem: Environmental > Aquatic > Marine > Oil seeps ... | reverse complement strand
ACAAAAGATGTTATTACTCAAAAAAGTATCACATACTTTTAATCTATTTATATCAAGAGATTTAAGTTTTTGTTCTATAGTTTGAAGTTCAATATCTCTAAATTCAAAGATAATAGAACTAGCTTTTTGATTGATTCTTACTTTTGACACTCCATCAACAGTTTTTAGTTCAGTTTCTAAATCAGCTAGATTTATATCTTCTTTTACAATATCACAATAGTATCTAGCTCGTTTAGAAGTAGTGTGAAGTAGTTTAATATTTATACTCATTCTTACTTAACTTTATTTTGCTTCTTGTTCAGCTTCTAATTCAGCTTTTGCATCTTCCATTCTCTCTTTTAGTTCTTCAATACCTGCACCAAACATATCAGCACTTTTTGCAAAAGTTTTGAAAATTGTTTTTTGAGCATTTTCATTTGTCAATAAATATGCACCAACTGCACCTATTAAAGCACCTTTTAAAAAGTTTGTAGTATCAAACGAACCTAAAAGTGAGTCCATAGTTGTTGCTTGTGGATTTGTTTGAGTATTTATTGGGTTTGTATTGTAGTATGGGTTTTGTTGTGTTACCTGTGGTTGTGTTTGCATCGCTTCATTCATATTGTTAATACCTTGTGATTGCATATTTTGCCCTTGGTTTATATATGGATTATTTTGAAATCCTTGATTTTGATTTATTTGCTTATTTGTGTTATTCATATAGTTATTTTGCATCTTCTATCTCCTTGATTTTTTGTGATTCTATCTCTAATTTATCATATACTTTTTGTGTAGTATAAACACCCATTGCTCCGATACTTGCAGCTGTCATTGCACCCAACCAATTACCACGACCAATATAATTAGCCGTTGCAACTGCACTTGCTGTTGCTATTCCACCTTGAAGTGCCATTTTTGCTGTATCATTAAAGAGTTCATTCTTATCTATTTCATCTTTTTTATATTTAGAGTAGTTGATACTTCCACCAAAAACTGCTGAAAACACTGTTCCACTTACTAAATGTCCTACAACACTTCTTTCATCACCTGTATCTATTCCTATATTAGTTGTCATCTTTGCTCTCTATCTTTTTTTTAGGTTCTTTTTTTGAAGTTAAACAATCAACTTTTTCCTCAACAGTTTTTTTAACATCTTTTGCTGTTTCTTGAATTTTTGTTGCTCCTTGTGTTGCTGCCTCTTTTACTTTTGTAGCACCTTTGATCACTTGTTTTTTGATTTTTTTATTGTTATTAACCGCCACAACTGCTACTGCACCTGCTGCAATTCCTGCTATAAATGGTAACATTTTATTCCCCTTCTTTTTTTTCATTCATCATTTTTACTAGTTGCATAGCACCTAGTCCACCAAGTAATACTCCACTTATAGTAGCTGTATCCACACTACTAAAAAGTTTGATTACATCTTGTTCGTTGATTTGTCCACTTGCAAACTTAGTTGCTATATTTCTAAAATCATTTACCTTATTGAACATTTGTGGATTAGTGTTTTCTGTATTGTGTTCACTAAAATTATTGTAAATATCTGTTATATTTGCAACTTCATTGGTATATTGAACTACACAATTTCTAAATGCTGGGAGATGATTGTTATACGAGGCTGCTTGAAGTTGATATAACACATCTTGTATATCAGGATATTGCTCTACATATAAAAGTAAGTTATCATACATACGCACATTATCAATTTCAGCTGCAACACCAACTTCACAACACTCAACAAGTGTATTTGGTAACTCTATTTTTTCATACCAATTATCAATAGGTACAGGTACATTGTATTTTTCCAGTAATGGCATCAAAGCTTGATAATGTCTTATTTCAGCCTCAACAATATTTGAAAATGGCATCACATTTCCAAATGTTTCTATTACCTTTCGATAAGTTTCATAAGCATGATATTCATCATAAATCGCTATTCTTAACACTTGATGTAAGATTGGTTCATCATAAGATGGATCAACTCTTAGTGTTACAAGTAAGTCTTCATCAAAGTTTACTTCCATTTAATTTACCTCCTTTTGTAAATTTGTAATAATTTGCATAACTTCATCCAAGTTTTCACCATTGATAAGATTGTCCCATTGTTGTTTTGGAAAAATATCATTGTCATATTCAATAGTTACAGATGCTATTATTTTATTTATTTTTATATTTTTTATACCCTCTATTTTTTTTGATAAATTTTGTATATCTTCAATAGACACTTCATTCATTTCATTTTTTATTTTAGGATTGACACGAACTCGTAATCTCCCTTTTGTATGCGATATGACACTAAAATATGATGCAATCTGCACTAACTTTTCTGGTGTTATTTCCAATTTATTACCTCCTATGGTGTAATTTTTCTATGTTTCTTATTTTGTTTAACTTAAAATAAACTAAGAGTTATTATCAATAGCTAGTCTTGAAGAGTTCGCCATAATACCTGTTGTATGTCCTATATGAATTGCCCCAGCTGCTGCTGGACTTAAAAGTCCAATAGTAGCAAAACCTGCTCCTATCATATTGGTACTTGTACCTATCCAATAATTTTGATTGACTACTTTGAGTGTTTTTTTACTTAAATCATAAAGATTTACAACATCTTCTGGATGTGAATGGGTTATAGCAATATTTGATACCTCAATAGCAGCATCGCTTCCACCTGCTGCAAAGGAGATAGCAACATCAGCTTTACTCATAGCTAGTGTATCATTAACCCCATCACCTACCATTACTACATTTTTATATTGTTTTTTCAAACTCTCTATAGCTTGGGCTTTTCCGTGTGGAGTTTGGTTTGCAAAAACTGTATCGAAGTTAAAGTCAAGAGCAAAAGCATTGGCTACTTTCACTTCATCTCCTGTTACTAGGGCTATATGTTTGACCCCTTTAGCTCTTAAATCACTAATCATTTTTTTTGTACCTTCTCGTACTTCATGTTCTAAAGTGATATATCCTAAAAGTTTTTTATCAACAGCTAAATAAACAATAGTTTTTCCATCTTCAAGATGATGTGAAGTTTGTTTTTTAAACTCTTTTGTTGAGATTTTTTGTTTGGTGAATAGGTTTTGATTCCCTGCAAATATTGTTTTTTCATTGTCAATAGCTTTAACACCATACCCTGGTAAGATTTCAGTTTGTGTTTCTTGGTTTATCTCTATATTGAATTTTTTTGAATATTCTACAATAGCTGTTGCTATTGGATGTGAATTTCTATATTCAGCAGAGGCAAGATAAGTCAGAAATGTTTTTTTATCAATAGTATCACTTAAAACTATATCTTTAATAATAGGTTTTCCAGTAGTTAAAGTACCAGTTTTATCAAAACAGAATACTTCACTTTGACTTACCTTTTCTAAAGCTTCTCCCCCTTTTATTAAAATACCTTGTTTTGCCCCATTTGCAATACCTGCACTAATTGCAGTTGAAGCAGCTAAAATTGTAGAACAAGGACACGACATGATAATCATCACTGAAAAAGCATTTAAGAATGAGCCAGAGAGAAGTAATGTTCCTAAAGTCATCACAGAACCAAGTTTTAGTAATCTACTAGCTAATCTATCTGCTTCAAGTTGTGCAGGAGATTTTAAAGCTAGAGATTTTTCAACATCACTCATCACTCTTGAAATATAAGTACCATTTCCTATTGCAATTACTTTGATATATACTCTTCCTGTTTCACAAAAAGTTCCTGCAAAGAGTTCATCATCTTTTTGTTTAAAAGCACTTTCACTTCTACCGTTTATTAAAGACTCATCTATCTCTGCACTGCCTTCTATGATAATACCATCTACAGGTATTTTTTCTCCACTTCTACTAACAACAATATCTCCAATACTAATTTCAACTATATCAACTTCTATTTCAACATCATCAACTAAAGTATATACTTTTTGAATATCAAGTTCAATAAGATTTTTTATCTCATTTCTTGATTTTGTTGCGATATATTCTTCTAAAAGCATACCCCCTCTTAAGATATAGATTATCTCAAAAGCAGCTGTTGCTTCTCCAAGTAAAACAGCCAAAATCAAAGTTCCACTCATAAAAGTTTGAAGAGTAAATGTTCCATTTTGTATATCAATATACGCTTCTTTTAGTAGTGGAATAGCAGCAACAATTGCTACAACAGCAACAAGAGAAAATGGGCTAGTTGTTGCAACTATCCCCAAAATATTTTCAGTGATAAATAGATATATACTATATCCTGTAAGTATTCCAAACTCTATAACTTTTCTTTTAAATGTAATAGGGCTTATATCTGATTTAATATTACAAGTTACACAACCACCCTCTACACCACATACTGCATTTGAAGCTGGGATAGATTGTGTTATAGTTGGAAATAGGGTATATATTTTTTCTATAATATTCTCTATTGTTGTAGTTGATGGATAGGTTAATATTATAGATTTACAAGAGATATTCTCTCTAAAATCTATCAAAATACCGTTTAAACTATTGTGTATAAGGGTTGTATTTCGGTTATTTCTAAAGATATTTGATTTGAGTCTTGCACGATAAGGTGTGGCACTTTTTATAATTATCTTATTCATTTGCTTGACACTCTTTGCAAATACCATATAGCATCATATTATGACTTTGTAGTTTAAAACCATTTTCCATAGCAACTAACTCTTGTATCTTTTCAACCTCTGCATCATAAAATTCTACAATTTTTCCACACTTTACACATACCATATGGTCATGATGTGATGTGAGGTTTAGTTCATATACTTTACTTTCAAAACCATCTATTGAGATACCTTTTACTATATGCAACTCTTCAAGTAAAGCTAAAATTCTGTAAACAGTAGCAATACCTATATTGATATTATGAACATCTTTTACTTTTTTGGCTATATCTTCTGCACTTAAATGATTGTCACAGTCAAATAATATTTTTAATACATATTCTCTTTGTACTGAATTATTGAGTCCTAAAGATTTGATAAGACCTTTAAATTTTAGCATATACTTATCATAAGTTATAGTTAAATTTTTTTTCATGTGTTTACCTCAAGTTTAGATATTATTTTAATTTGTCAATTATGATAATTAATATCAAAATATTATCAGATAGTAACTTTATTTAATCTTAATAGTGATAATAATTATCATAATATAAAATTCATTGATAAAGTAAGAATACGATACAATCTCAGTTATGAAATTAAAAATCAAATTTTTGTTACTATTCCCTCTTTTTTTATATGCACATCCTCATACATTTATAGATTTATACCCTATTGTAATTTCTGAAAAAAATATTATTAAAACTATAAAGTTTAAATGGGAAATAGATGACATCTCTTCACAACTTTTAAAAATGGAGTTTGACCAAAATATGGATGGAAAAATTGATGAAGAGGAAAATAGCTATATAGAAAAAAATTATTTTGAACCATTATCTACATATGATTTTTATACAGATATTATGATCAAAAACATATCTATAAAAACGAAGCCAAAAGATTTCAAAGCTTTTTTTGTAGGTGATAAAGTGGTGTATAGTTTCAAAGTAGATATAGAAGCTCATAAAGATGATATTTATATTGATTTTTATGATACAGATAATTTTGTAGCTATTGTTTTAAAAAAAGAGTTTGTAATATCATTGGTGGATTATTATATAAAAGGTGTAGATAATGATTTTTATTTTGCACATAGATTAAGTTTTAAAAAGGAAAAATAATTTGGGTAACTTATATAATGATTTTATATCTCAAATAACACTTTGGCAATATAGTTTAAATAAAACAATATCAAGTTCCATACGAGGAGCAGAGGATACAAATAGTTTAGTTGTGTATGCAACAGTTTTAGCTATTGCATTTCTTTATGGAGTTATACATGCAGCTGGTCCAGGACATGGAAAAGGGTTAGTTGCTTTGTATTTTGCTAAAGGAAAAAATAACTACAAAGATGCTTTTACAATAGGGTATTTAATAGCGATTGTGCATGCTATATCTGCTGTAGTTATAACTTTTGTATTGTATTTTGTATTTAAAACAATGTTCCGACAAAACTTTAATCAATTTTCAAATTATGCAATGTTAGCTTCTTCTTTATTAATAATTGCAATTGGGATATATCTTATTATTAAAGCTGTTTTGGAAAAAAAGAAAAAGTTAAAAGATGAAGAACCACAATATAATCAAACAAATAAAAGTAAATATAGTATTGCTTTAAGTGTTGGAATTGTTCCTTGTCCTGGAGTTATGACTATAGTATTGTTTTGTATTTTATTAAAGAAGTTTATGTTGAGTATATTAGCAGCAATTACAATGAGTATTGGGATGGGACTTACAATATCAATTGTAGGTATATTATCTGTAGTTTTTGCTAGAAGAACAGAAAACTTTGTTAATAAAAGAGGATATATCTTGGAAATATTAAGTGGAGTATTGATAATTCTACTAGGGGTCTTTTTGTTGAGTTCTGTTTATACTAGTTTTATCAATTGATATTCAACTCTATTTTTTCCATTTTGTTTTGCTTTATAAAGTAACTCATCGGCTCTTTTCATAAGTGATTGTTCTGTATCTCCTTGTCTAAATTCTGTTAAACCAAAAGAGCAAGTTATATGGTTTAGTTTTTCAAAATGGGTATTAGATATAAGTTCTCTTATTTTATCTGCAAAAGCAAAAGAATCTTTTAGATTATTCATAGGGGAAAGTATCACAAACTCTTCACCACCCCAGCGTGCAAAAGTATCTGTTTTTCGTATATTTTCTTGAACAATTTTTGCAACTTCTTTTAAAACAATATCTCCATAATCATGTCCATAAGTATCATTTACTTTTTTAAAATTATCTATATCTATCATAATAGCTGTAAATTTTTGCTCTTGGAATCGGGAAGCAATATTGACTAAATCTTTCAATGTTTCATCAAATTTAAGTCTTGTAGCAGCACCTGTTAATGTATCTTCAAACGCAACTTTTTTTGTATCTATTTGGAGTTGCTCAAACTCTCTGAATAGTTGTTCTTTTGTTGTTTCTTGATTTTTAATGAGATTAAAAAGATAGAGTAAAAGAAGGATATTTATTAATGCTATAAAAAGTATTTCTACAAATAAACTATCTATGATAGATAAAATTTGTGAATTTTGTTGTAGTTGTTTTACTATTAACACATAACCATCATTATAAACTTTACCAAAAAGATATATAGAGTTTTTTTCAAACCCTTGTAGATATTTATTTTCTCCTAAAGATGCTAGTTTATTTTCAATATAGGGATCATCACTATTGTTTTTATCAAAAAATTTAAAAGTTAGATTAAATTTAATAGTTTTATTTTCCTCTTTCTCCATCAAAAGTGGAGTGCTTTTTGAAAATTCATTTATTAAATCATTTTTATCTATATAGTCACTATTTTCAATTAATATACTTTTTAATTTTGGATATGTTTTATAGGTTTTTTTGTAAAAGTCATAGTAGATTATAATCTCTCTTATTTCCCTATCTTTAATAAGTGTATTGATATTTTTATTTTCATTATAAATGTAAAATATAGATAAAATAATGATGGTAGAATATACAAATAAAAATTTGTGTTGTTTATTTATTGATAAATTGTTTATCATAGAAAAATCCTTGTATGAAATCTACATTTGTATCTTTTGCCATCTCTAAATCTTCGTAAGTTTCAATCCCTTCAAAAATCACTTTTTTGTTATGACTATGAGCAAATGTAACAAGACCATTAATAATATGTACAAAAGAATAGTTTGATTTAATCGCTGTTAACATATCTTTATCAAGTTTTATATAGTTTGTATGATTCAATAAAAAGATAGAAATCATTGAATCTTCTTTGAAAAAATCATCCATAGCAAATTCAAATTCAAATTTATTGAAAATATCAATAAGAAGTTTTATATTTATACTTGTATGGGAATTCTCAACAAGTTCTATAATAAAGTTTTTTTGTTTTTTAAAAAAAGTAAACAGATCATTCACCCCTGTTTTATGTCCAAAAACATGTGGATCAAAATTGATAAAAAGTTTTTTATCTCTTGGTCTATTTCTAAATTGTTCTTTTTTGATACTTGATTCTAATTTATAGAATAACTCTAAATTACTATGACAATATTCAAAAACAATATCTGGAGGCAGTACAATATTGTTATATTTAAATCTAGCAAGTGCTTCATAAGCAAAGATAGAATCATCTTTTATAGATACTATAGGTTGATATTGGGTATAGAAAAGTTTTTTTTCTATAATTTTGTTTATAATCTCTTCTGAAATTAGTTTGAAGTTATTTAATTTACACATAATATACCTGATTTTTTATTTTTAAAATCATATAAAAAAACCTCTTAATTTATACTTAATATTGATAATTATTATCAAAATAAAGATTTAACCTTTGATTCCATCTACACGAGGTAATAATAAAAACTCTTTTGTATGTATAAAATATAGTATAAAAGGGATAATCCAAAATAGTATAGATATATACATAAGTATCATATAGTAATTTGGAAAAAATGGTATTAAAGTTCTGCAAAAAGTCGCAAGAATAAGTAAAATAACACTACTAGCTATCCACCAATTTGATTTAAGGACTCTTCCTGTATGCACATGTGCAATAATAACCATAACCATAAAAAATGATATTCCAAATGCACCTGTAGTTAAAAAATGTCTAAAATGATTTTCATTTCCAAAATTATAAAGATGAGAAAAACCCAAAAAACCATATCCTAAAGCCATCATAATAACAACACTACTTAAATACCAAGCAAAAGGTTCTTTTAAAAGTGATTCAAACTGTAAGTTATAATCATTTAATACTCCTAAAATTGCAGCAAAACAAGCAAACCCTAACCAGCTTAAAATAGAATTTGTTGGATAGAAATATTCTATAGTTGTAAATAAAATGACTGTAAATATTGCTAAGTTATAACGAAAAGGTTTTGCAATAAATACATCATCTAATTGTTTGTGTTCAAGTATTTCATTAATAGCTTCCATATTTACCCGTCTTAATGCAAGTAAAGTAAGAACCATAAATCCACCGATACTTACTTTTAGAACCTCCAATGAGTTTAGAGAAATGAGTTGTGCTTTCGAAGCAAAAAAAAGTATCTGTAAAACTGTAAGAACCACTATAGTATAAGCAATACTTGCATGTCTTTGTAATTTATCTAAAACTACAGGTTTAAAAGCCCATACTATAATATAAATCCACAATGCAATATTAATAAATCCAACAAAATAAACACCTACAATATCAATACACCAAAAACTCACTCTTCCAGCAATCCATAAAGCAATAATATTACTTAGTCTTTTCCCCACTATTGGAACAAGTCCAGGGAAAAGTTCAGGTAAACCCGTAAAAATAAAAGCCATAATTCCTGCAACTCCTACTCCAAATAACATCTCATAGATATGCCAACTTAAAGGATCATCAAAAATATTTAATCTACCACTAAATACGAAACCCCATAAAATTACAAGAGCCACCATATAAAGTGGAAGTATTAAAAATATTGGTCGAAATCCATAAGCTAAATAGGGTGGAATATTATCTTCATCTGGATAAAATTTATAATGTTTTGTTGCATTTTGTTTTTGATTGGTTTCCATTATATTGCCTTTATTTCAAATGTATTGATAACATCACAATCAGTTAAGAACTCTTGTGTTTTAGTAAAAATAAATTTATCATCTCTATTGTTTTTTTCTTCATCTATTGTATACGTTTTGATAATTTCACCTGGATCACTTTTCAAAAGTAAGATTTTATCACTTAATCGAATCGCTTCCATTAAATCATGGGTAATAAACAGAACACTTGTACTAAACTCTTTACAACTTTTAAGTACAAAGTCTTGTAGTTCTCTTTTAAGCCCAATATCAAGTGCTGAAAATGGTTCATCCAAAAAAAGTAATCTAGGTTTGGTAATTAAAGCTCTTGCAAAATTAACTCGCTGTTTCATTCCACCACTTAAATCTTTTGGATATTTTATAAAATCTTTCTCTTCAAGTCCAAATCTAAGAGCAATTTCACAGGCTTCTTTGTATGCCGTAGTATATTTTTTTGTTGCAATAATAGGGAGCATTATATTTTCAACTACTGTTTTCCAAGGAAGTAATCTCGCATCTTGAAAAGCAAATGCTGATGAGCTAAAACTATTTGTAATCTCTCCTTCTGTTACATTAAGAAGATCACTACAAAGTTTTAATAGTGTTGTTTTCCCACCACCACTTGGACCTACGATACTTATAACTTCACCTGTTTTTAGTTCAAAGTTGATATTATTTAATATTTGTGTAAATCCAAAATAAAAATTTAAATCACTTACTTTTAATTTCTCCTCTAATCTCTCCATGACTCAACCTCTTTTTTAATTGGTTCTAAAATAATATATTCAACAAAAAGTAAAACTCCTACCATCGTCATAACTAAAGCTAAAGCAGTTGGAGTATCAAGATGACTTCTAGCAACTGCTAGTGAAGCTCCAATACCATCATTGGCACTTAATAGTTCTGCCATAATTACAATTTTCCAACTCATACCAAGAGCCGAAACCCAAGATGGAAAGAGATAGGAAAAAAGATGAGGAAAATAAAGGTCTTTACATTTTTGCCAAAAACTTAAACCAAAACTATCCATCATCTCTTTTAAATCTCCTTCTAAAGTTCTACTTCCTTGTAAAGCACCTACAAATACGATAGGAAAAGAAGCAATTACAACTGTAAACATCACGGTCATATCTCCAAAACCAAACCAAATCATAGCTAAAACTATCCAAGCTATAGGTGGAATACCCACTAAAATAGTAACAATAGGACGACTCATAACAGAAGCTGTGATAAAGTATCCAGCAATAAGTCCAAAAAATGTTCCAATAGCTAAAGATATTCCAAAGCCCATAATTCCTCTTTTTATAGTAAGCAGTAAATCTTCTATAAACTCTTGTTGCTCAAAAAGTGAAAAAACAGTGAGTAATACCTCTTTAGGGGAGGGTAAAACTAAGTCACCATAGATTTGATTTCCCATATCCCATAAAGCAAAAAAAAGGAAGATTGAGGCAATACTACCCCAACCACTCCATAAAAACCAAGGAAAATCTTTGAGTATTTTTATAAGAGTTTTCATTTAAAATACAAACCTTCATCAGGTATTTTCCCACCTATAAGTTTTGGCTCGTTGTCCAAAAGTATTTGAAAAAACTTTTCTAAATCTTCTTTAGCATCCATTGCACTGACTGCTTCAATTTGAACATTTGGTATTGATGCACTAACAGCTTGAGGTGAAAAGAAATCTATATATTCTTTTACTAAAACTCCAGCTTCTTCTGGGTTGTTTTTATACCAGCTTACTGCTTTTTTGTATTCCTCTTCAACTCTTTTAGCTATATAATTGTCAAGTTTACCTACAATAGCTATAGCAGCTAGTGGGATTTTTCCACTTACTTGAAATACTCTTCCCCACTCTTTTTGCAAGTTTACACTTCGATAAATATCAGGAGCAATAAGTTTTAAAGGAAACGAACCTGTTTTAATCATAGCCATAGAAGTTGCAGGTTCTGCTAAAAGAACATTGTCTGCTCTTCTTAAAATAAGCATCTGCACAGCATCAGGAGGTGTTGGTGCATACTGTATATCAAAATCTTTTTTCGGATTGAGTCCTGCTTTTTTCATAATAGCTTGCAACACAATATCTGGCATATCACTCCTAAAAGGCACTACTATCTCTTGCCCTTTTAAATCTTCAATTGTTTTGATATTTTTATCTCTCGAAACTATTTCTAAAATCCCCCAAATAGATACATTAAGAATCTTTATATCTTCTTTTTTATTGTATAAATTTGCTGCAACATTTGTAGGAATAGCCACAATATGAGCCTCTTCTTTTAGAAGTATCGCTCGTAATTCATCTGGATTTTTCCATAGTTTAAATTCCACTTTTGAAGCTACATCATCTAAAGCACCATTTTGAATCATTTTGAAAAATGGGTGTGAAACTGTAGCAACGGGTCCTGCAATGATAAGTTTATCCATCTTTTGCATAGCAAAAACATCTACAACAAATAAAAATAGTAATAATAACTTTTTCATTAGAAACTCACATTCATACCAGCAAAGTAGTATCGTCCACTACTACTTCCAAGTACATCATCAATCTCTTTATCAGTGAGATTATCTATACCAGCATAGAGTGAGATATGTTTTGTGTAATCATAGTTGATATTCCAATTTAGTGTTGTATAACTATTTGTTGTACTATATACTATTGTTTCTGTTGGAGCACCTCTATTGGTAGTTTCTTGATAATATTGCTCACCTATATATTTTGCCCCAATTGAACTATCTATATCTTCAGTGATATTATAAGCAAGTTTTAGATTTATAATTCTATCTGGATTAAACTCTAACTCCTTATTTGTTTGTTCATTTTTTGTTTTAAGTTCTGTCCAATTGAATTGAACATCAAGTTGACTATTAATTTGGTGTTGAAGAGCTAGTTCCATACCATAACTTTTTGCTTTGTCTAGATTTTCAAAAGTATAATAATTACCTTTGTTTACTTGACTTATTAGATCTTCAATATTATTGTAAAAAAGGGCTAAATCATATTTTGTATTTTTAATTTGACCATTGAAACCTACTTCATAGGTTAAAGTTGATTCAGGTTTTAAATCATAAGTAGTTTTTCCTAAAGTGGCATCTGCTGTGTCAGCTCCTCTTTGCATACCACTTGCTGTATTTTTAAAAATATACAGTTCTCTTAAATCAGGGGCTCTATATCCTTGTGCAATATTTGCTCTTAAGTTAAACTCTTTTGAGAAGTTTTTGATAGCTCCAAATTTAAAAGTTGTTTTACTATCATTGTTACTTATATCATCGTATCTTGCACCAAAAATGGCATTAAGAGTATCATTTATACTCCATTCATCTTGTAAATATACCGCTTTATAATCTACTTTTTTTTCAGTTAGTTCACTTGATTGAGTAAAAACACTCGCTTCTCTTTTCTCTTTTCTTGTTTCGACACCAGCTGTTAATAGATGACTTTCATTTAAAAAGTAGTTGGCTAGAGCTTCAAAACTTCTCACATCTACATTTGCAGTCATACCATTTTGAGCAGAGTCGGTTTGACTTGAATATTTTAGTTCATTCCAATAAGGAGTAGTAGTTGTATTTTTCTTTTCATAATAACTTTTATACCCTCTAAGTTGTATTACTAAGTCATCAGTTGCATTTATCTTAAAATCAATGGCAGTATCGAGTCTTTCATTTTTATCTTCTGAATCTACAGGTATATTATATACAGGAATAAATCCAGCTCCTATAGCAACATTTGATGGATGAAAATATCCTATGTAGCTTCCATTTCTCTCTTCATCGAATTTATTAAATTCAAATCCAGCTGTTACACTATCACTAAATTCATATTCAACTCTTCCACCATAAGTTAATATATCACTTTCCTCTTTATATGTAACATTATGAAGGTAGTTATCACTTAAGCCATTTAATTGTGCAGATAGTCCAACAGCAGCAGATGGTTTTACTGTTGTAACTCCTGTAGGTATTTGTTTTACATATATATCCGCATTTTCTTGTTGAGTATATGGGGTAGTTTTTGTTTGGTTTATATAAAAGCTATATCCTAGTTTCTCTTTTTTCCCTTTTACACTTAAGTTTATATTTTTATTCTTATCATCACCATCACTATTTTGACCATATCGTATACCAAAATCTATAGTTGGAGTAGTAGTTGGTTTTTTTGTGATAATATTTATAATACCACCAGTTGCATCAGCACCATATAAAGTACTCATAGGACCTTTTACTATCTCTATTTTTTCCATTTGACTAGCAGGAATTCTATCTAAATCATAAGGGTTTGATACCTCTCCACTTAATCTTCTTCCATCAACTAAAATCAAAGTACCATTGGTACTCATACCTCTTATACTGACTGAAGACTTTGATTTGCTACTTGCACTTGGAAATGTTCCATACTGTATATTTAATCCAGAAGTACGACTTAAAATATCTTTGAGTGATTCTGCACCCATTTTTTTAATCTCTTGTTCTGTAATTACAGAAACACTAGCAGCTACACCATCAATATTTTTTTCTGTTTTTGTTGCAGATGATATTGTCACAACATCCTCTAATACTATTGTGTCATTTGCTAATAGTAAGTTTGAAGTGATGATACTTAGTAATACCGTTTTATTCATAATATTCTCCATTTTAATTTATTAAAGTTATAGATGGTCCTTTTGGACTATCCACAGCGTTTAAAAATATTAAGTATCATAATTTTCCTTTTGTGAATTATAATATAATTGATAATCAATATCATTGACATAAGTCAAGAAACTATACATACTTGAGATCAAATTGAGAAGTAAGTTCATATTGTATGTTATGAGTTTCAAGAATTTCTACTATCTCTAAAAGCTCATTTATATCAGGTATTGTAGAGGGTCTTTGGTTTACAAAGTACTTATTTTCTTTATTTAGTTTATAGTTATGAAAATGACTAAATTTATGTATGATATGTTGACTCATAATATTTTCTTATTTAATTTAATCTAAAAGCAATTGGTAAGAGAATAGTTGTTCTACTATTTGGTTTTGGTAACTCTTTTCCATACATTGATTTTACAGCTTTTAGGGCAGCTTTATCAAGATGTTTTTTTCCTGAAGATTTAGTGATACTATACTCAAGAAGTTTTCCAGAACTGCTGATAATTAATTTTACCTCTACAACACCTTGCCAACCCATTCTTTTGGCAATATTTGGGTAACTTAGGTTTGATAAAACCATATCTCTTATAATTGTAAAATTCGTTTTAACAAATGCTTGTTGTTGTTTGTGGGTATCCTTTATTTGGTTTGTTTTTACAGGTTTTAGTGGCTTTTTGGGTTGAATTGGTTCTATTTTCTTTTGTTCTATTATCTCTTCTTTTTTTACTGGTTTTTCTATCTTTTTTATAGGCTTTGGTTTGGGTTTATGTTTTTCAACTATTTTTTTTATAGATTCAGGTTTTGGTTTTTCTATATTCTGCTTTTTAGGATGACAACTTATCAAATCAATTGAAACTGTTTTTTCTTTATCTGCTAATTTCATAGGTTTATCGTTACTCATTAAAAGAGCAGTTAGTAGTGTTGAGTGAATCAAAAGAGAAAGAAACATCCCTTTTGATTCGTTTGTTTTTAGCCAAGTCATCTATCTATCTTAATGATTAATCCATACTTGCCATTGTTCGGGAGTAAGAATAGATTTAATTTTTAATACAGCTTCAATTTTATATTCAGCTGCTTTTTGTTTTAGTTGTGTAATTTTTGATATTTTAGATTTTAATTTATCATCAAGTGTTTTACTCTTTTTTGTAATATCTCTTTGGATACTTTTTTCTAAAATAAATATCTCTTGCACCATAGGATTATATTTTTCATGCATAATTGGTCTTACATTTGTAGCAAAACTAGCTTTTTGTTCATCACTTAATTTGATTTTTCCTGATTTAAACATTTTTCCACCAGGAAAAGGGATACTTATTAAATCATTAGTCATCATTTTTTTATTTTTCTTTGCACCATTATTTGCTGCAAATACAGTAGAACTTGTAATTAAAAGTGTTATAAGTAACATTTTTTTTAACATTTTTTTTCCTTAAAATTTATATTTCATTCCAATATAATAATTAACCGTTTCTATGGCACCTAACTCTTCCGGTATAGATTGACTAAAAAGGTTGTCAACTCCAGCAAAAAAATCTGTATTTTTTAATGCATCATTGTAGATAAGTTTGAAATTTGTAATATCATAACTTTTTATTTGTTCATCAATATCATCTCTTTGCGTTCCTACATATTTAGTGATTGTCTTAAGTTCAATATTTGATGTTGGAAAATAACTTAATGTTAAACTTGCAAGTGATTCAGGGCTGTATGATAATTTTGTATTATCAATTTCATTTTTTGCACTTATTCGACTATAAGATATTTTGCCCATAAATTCATCTGTAGGAACAATACTTATTGATGATTCAAATCCTTTGATTTTACTATCACTAATATTTTCAAATGTGTTATAAGTATTATTTATAGTTACCTGTGATATTCTATTTTTTATATCTGTTTGAAATGCAGTTATATCAAAGTTCCAAATATCTCCACCACTTATAAATCCTATTTCTATAGTATCACTTGTTTCAGGCTTTAAATCCCATGTAGTTGTTTTACCACTAGTAGTATCTATGACACTAGCTCCTAGCATTCTTTTCCCACTAGGACTTGTTTGATCAACATAGAGTTCTCTATCATCAGGACTCCTAAATCCTTGAGAGTAGTTAGTTTTTATTTTTGTATTTTCAACTATCTCATATGTAGCTCCTGCGCTAAATGAAGTTTCATCTTCGCCTATTGAGTCTTTATCATATCTTACACCATAAACTAAATGAAGTTTATCTATTGGTTGATATTCATGTTGTAAGAAAATTCCTTTGTAATTTCTATCATCTACACTATAAGCAGTTGATTGAACATCAGTTTGTCTATATTCACCTCCTGTTGAGATTTTACTTTTATTAGACATTTTATAACTACCCATAATATCATGAGTTGTGTGTTTCATAGTAGATTGATTGGCACTTGATAGTGAATCTTCTTTTGAGACATACCCTAATTCTTTCCATAAGTCAGTATATACTTTTCTATCTTTTTCATATTTTGAAAAATTAAGATTATAGTTAATTACTAGGTTTTCATTAGGTGTAAAATCAAAACCTAAACCATAAGTTTTCCTATTGTTTTTATCAAATTGTTCAGCAGGTACATATTTAGCTTTAATTTTATTTGCACCTTGGATATAGTTTGTTTCATACATTGTACTTATATAATTACCATTTTTATCCTCTTTGAGATAGCTAAAATCAGCTCTTAAATTCCAACTGTCATTTAACTTTTGAGCGATATTTACACCAAAGTTTTTTTGTGTCATCTCATCTTGATAGGCTCTTTCAATAAAATAAGTATCATTAAGATTTGATTTTAAAGTTGCCCAGTTTCCTCCTCCTACTAAAGCTGATGGAGCTGTTTCTGCACCTGATTGCATCACTTTTATATCTGTAGATTCTGTTTTTGTAAAAGCATCTCTTTTAAGATACCCACCATATAATTTATAAGTAGTATTACCAACTGTTCCCATAGTAGTAGTATCAATTGAGTTTTTATTTTTACCATGAGTAACTGTTACATTACCTTCAAATGGATTAGTTGGTTTTTTAGTAATTATATTGATAACCCCACCCATCGCATCACTTCCATAAAGTAAACTTGAACTCCCTTTTACCACTTCTATTCTTTCAATTATTCCTGCTGGAATTCTATCTAGTTCATATGTTTTACTAAACTCACCATTGACTCTTTTCCCATCTATTAGTATTAAAGTATCACCATGTGCCATACCTCTAATACTCATTGTAGCACCATTACTTCCAGTTGGTTTTAGATAAATAGTCCCCTCACTATTTAAAATCTCTCCCACATTACTAGCACCACTATTTTGAATCTCTTCTGCTGTGATAACATCTACTTGCATTGGCAAGTTTTTCACAGTACTTTCTGTCTTTGTACCAATTGTGACTATATCATTGAGTTTAATAGTTTCATTTGCTAATAGTACAGATGAAGCAATTAAACTCAAAATACATACTTTTTTTGTATTCATTTATTTTCCTTCTAAATTTGATTTAATCATTGGCTTGCTATTATCTATAAAATTAGAATTGGCTGGCTAGTTTTTGTTTATTTTGTAAGAATGAGCTTGTTTTCTTTTGTTATTCTTAAAATATATGTCATTCCATTATGAATAATTTTTACTGATTTTTTGTTCTCTTCAAATATTTTTTTTGTATCAATATGTTTTATACTTTCATTTTTCATTTTCTACTACCATCCCTATCTTTTCTATCCCCCTTTGTTTTAATAAATCTATAATAAATACAAACTCTTCATAAGGGGTCATTTTATCTGCTCTTATTGAAACTATATCTTGTTTATTAAGCTCTAAAAGTTTAGTTGAGATATCATCTTTAGCTACTCTTTTATTATTTATAAAAAACTCCTGTGTATTGCTTATACTAATATCATATGTATTAGGCTTAATTTGTGTTTGTGTGCTGCCACTTGGTAAAGTCAACTCAATTTTTCCAAGAGCTATAAATGATGATATTGTTAAAACTATTGCTAAAAGCACGAGCATAACATCTATTAGAGGTACGACATTTATTCCCTCAACCTTTTTTAATGATTTCATCTTCCCACTCACTTATTATTAAATCAACTTTTCTTAAAAAACCACCATAAATCATTGTTGCAGGAATAGCTACAATAAGACCAGCCGCAGTTACTTTTAAAGCAAGAGCTAAACCTATAATAATCTTAGAAGTATCAATAGTACCTCCACTTAATCCAATCTCATAAAATACAAGCATAATTCCACCCACTGTTCCCAAAAGTCCTACATAAGGAGCATTTGAACCAATTAGGGAAATAATTGTAAGGTTTTTTGTAATAGCTCTTTCTAATTGATTGAGAGTTTTATAAAAAGAAAAGTTAATATTTCTGTAAAATATCCACCTTTCAATACCATAACCAAGAGTAAGAATACTCATAAAAAAGAGTATTCCTAAACTCCCATAATCAACTAACAGTTTTATATTTTCCATATCTTTCCTTATTTTTTATATCTCTTTTATCTATAGTTTTGTAGCAAACATTCTTCCCAAATGCTTAATGCTTGCATTCTTAGTCCACTACTTGAAAATGATTCAATAGTTGACACAATAGAGTTTCTATCACAATTATTAACACTTTGTGATATTAATGAATATCGTATATCACTGTAAGCAAATATGTTTTCTGCAACTTCTACTTTGCTTTGATTTATGGCACTATAAAAATTATCATATGTACTTGACGGCATTTGTAATTTTCCCCTTTTAGATTATTTTAGTTTTAGTAAACTTTATAGAGAGCCGCTTACAATCGGCTCTCTAAAAATTTATTTCATCGGTTTTGCTTCAACCCAGATAACTGCATCTTGGCTAAGTTCTTTTCCTCTGTATTGCGTATCAGAACCAGCACCTAGTGCGCAAAATCCCCAGAAACCAGCTTTAGGTATTGAAAAAGTAAATTCACCATCTTTATTTGCTTTGATTGTCATCGTTACAAATGCATCTTGTGGAGCTTCAACTCTTGAACTTCCCATTTTGTTGTTTTTCATATCAACATCTCTATTTAAATACTCAACTTCAATCTCTGCATTTGGTACAACTTTCCCATTTGATTTTACAATCCCTGTAAAACTTCCATGCTCCCAAATAGCGTAAGGTTTAGTTAATGGTACAATCTCAGCTTTTAACCCAAGTTCTGCATCCCAGTTTGTTGGAGTTCCAGCTACATTTATTATTGATTTTGTAATTTGTTGAATATAAGCACCTTCATTTGCTTCAAAATATGGAGTAGGTTTCATAACAAAAACATGGTCACCCATTTTTCTAGCTTTGTAAGTACTTTCATAGGCTTTACCGCTATTATGATGACCTTTAAATGTAATTGGTTTTAGTGTATTTTTTAAATCAGTTTTTTTCTCTTTGTTGATTACATAAAACTCTTCAACACCTGCCATATCCATAGTATGCTCATCTGCAAAGGGATGTGTAAAGACATGCTTTAGTTCAATAGTTTGCCCTTTTACTAGTGCAGTGTTTGGTGTATAAAGCATTTGAAAGTGTGCAAATGCACTAGTGGTTAAAATTGTTGTTGCTGCTACTGTACTTAATATTGTTTTCTTCATCTTTTTTCCTTTTAAATTATAATTAATTATAATAATCACTATCATATGAAACAGTGAAAAAAAATTAAGCATCTACTTATATAACATATTTATACAAGTAGATGCTTAACACCTAGTTTTCTTATTCAGTTATATCTGAACCTTTGATATGCACTTTATGCCCTTCACCCGCATCAAAAACAGCAGTATAATTACCATTTGGTTTTTTAAATGTTACTTCACTATCTTCACTCATTTTTGACTCAAAGATTGCTTTTGAATTTTGTTCAACTCTAAACTTAACACCACTAGCGCTACTACCATCACTAAATCCACCTTCGCAAGTGATAGTACCATCACCATTGTCAAAACACGACATGATAGCAGTATGTGCAAAAAGTGAACTAGAAGCTATAGTTAAGCTCAATAATACTTTTTTAATCATTTTAGTTTTCCTCCTTTCTAAGATTTTTGTCATAAATGTTATGTTGTCCTTTGGCTTTAGTTGGTAATTTTATACCACCTTTCCAGTTTATATTTTTATCTGGATAGAGTCCAAGTATGAGTGCAAAAGATACTATTCCAAAATAAAAGTAAGTCATAGCTTCAACACCTGATAAACCATATATAGAACCAAGTGTAAACACAGCAGATGATATTAATACACCTAATCCTACTGGAAAAAATATAGCAAATAACATCCATCTATAACTGTTTGTTTGCATCTTTACTACTATCATAGTTGCTATACAAGGTGGAGTTAAAAGCATAAAAATAATAATGGCAGTTGCATGAAGTGGTGTGTATCCACTATTTTCTGCCATAGCATCTTCAGCTCTTTGTGAATCAGCTTTGTTATTCTCATACAAGCTTCCTAAAGTAGCAACAGCACTTTCTCTTGCTGCAAATGAACTTAAAAATGCAACATTTATTTTCCAATCAAATCCAGCATATTTTGTAATTGGTTCAATAGATTTTCCAGCCATACCTAAAAGAGAATTTTCAACTTTTTCATTTTTGATGTTTCTTAGGATTCTATTTCTTTGTTTTGAAAGTTTTCTCAGAATTTTATTAATCTTTTTTGCTTCTTTATCTCTTCTTGGTTTGATAAATTTAAAATAGTTTTCATTGATTGTTTTATATGTTTTATCTACAGCAAGTGCTCCATCTTTAGAGGTTGTTGCCATTCTTTTTGATTTATATCCATCATAATAATTTAATAATTGAGAAATTTCATCTTTTGTATCAACTAAAGGATAATAGCTTGACTTTTGTGCTTTTAAATCAAAAGTTTGTAGAGCTTTTTGTGATTGTTGCTCATATTTTGCTTTTGATTCATCACTAAGTCCAGGAAATTGCAGCATCGCAAAAAGAATAATAGCAACAGCCAGAACAATAGTGATAACTTTATAAATATATACCCAAACTCTTTGAGAAGCTCTTATGATAACACCTTTAAAAGTAGGGAGATGATAGGGTGGTAGTTCCATAACAAAAGGTGCAGTTTCTCTTGTTTGTAATACAGTTGTTGTTAAAAGCTTTGCTACAATTAAAGCTATAAAAACTGTAGCTGTAGATATAAAAAACATCATTAACGCCATATCAGGTTTAAAAAATGCTCCTAAAAGTAAGGTATAAAAAGGCACTTTTGCTAAACAATTCATATAAGGTACAGTTAAAATAGTAGCCATTCTAGCTCTATCGTCGGCTATCCCTTTTGTAGCCATAACACCAGGTACTGCACAACCACCAACCATAGCACCACCTAGTACTAAAGGGAGTGTTGATTGTCCATGCAGTCCAAATTTTTTAAAAATTCTATCAAGGATAAAGGCCATACGAGGCATATACCCCACATCTTCCATAATAGCAATCAAAGCAAAAAGGATAAAAAATATAGGGATATAGTTTATAAGAGCATTGGCACTATTGACCATCCAAATAGCAAAATCAGTCATCATAGGAACATCTGTAAAATCAGCTTGAGGCATCATATCTATAACAAAATTTTTAAATGCGGCTAATATGGGCCAAGTATAATCTGTGAGTTTGTACCCATATACAATAGAAAGCTCATATACTAAAAACATAATAGCAAAAAGAATAGGTAATGCTAAAAATCTATTTAAAACAATTTTATCTGCTTTATCAGTAAGGGTTTCTTTCCCTTTGTTATTTTCTTTTACTGTTTTATGATAGATAATATCAGCACTGTCATATCTAAAAGTTGCTAAAAATGAAACACTATCTTTATCATAAATTGAATGAAATTTATCTACTTGTTCTTTGGTAAGATCTTCAATATCAAAATATTCTTGTTTGAGATGTTGGATAATTGTTGTATCCCCTTCTAAAACTTTGATTGCCATCCATCTTTTGTTGAGAGTGGAAGTACTCTCTTTGATAGCATCTTCAATAACTTGAATATGTGGTTCTAACTCTTCATAATTTATTCTAAACTCTTCATATCTATTTTTAGCATTTGCAGTATCTACTATGGCCTTCATAATTGCATCACCACCAATACCTTTTGCACCACTTGCTTCAATAACAGGACACCCAAGCATTTTTGAGATTTTTTGGCTATCTATATCTATCTCTCTTCTTTTGGCTACATCCATCATATTTAAGACAACTACCACAGGCATACCTATCTCTAATAACTGGAAAGTAAGATATAAATTTCTTTTGATATTTGATGCATCTACAACATTTACGATTACATCAGGATGTTCCTCTATGATAAACTCTTTTGCAACTCTCTCTTCAAGGGAATATGAACTAAAAGAATAAGTACCTGGTAAATCAACCATCTCAATTTTATGGTCGTCGTATTTAAAAAAACCTGTTTTTTTATCAACAGTTACACCAGGATAGTTTGCTATATGTTGTTCAATACCACTGACCATATTAAAAATTGTAGATTTCCCACAATTTGGTTGACCAGCTAGTGCTACTTTAATATTTGTCATACTACAGCAACCTCTATAAGTCTAGCTTCACTTTTTCGTAAGCTTACATTATAGTTGTGTATTTTTAATTCCATAGGATCAAAAAGTGGAGCTTCCCTTATCACCTCTATACTAGAACCATTTACAAAGCCCATATCAAGAAGTTTGTGCATAAGTTTCCCTTTTGTATGTATTTTTACAATATTAACTTTTTGACCTTGATTCATAGAATCTAATCGTTTGCCTTTTTGTTCTAATCTCATTATAGAATCCTTAATCTATTAATTTTAATAATTATTATCAGAATAATATATTATAAATGCTTTATTTCTGCTTAATATTGATAATTGTTATCAATAGTATGAATATTAAATTAAATTTTGAAAACTATAATCTTCAGATAAATAGTAATTAAATTGCCATTTTTCAAGTATAGATATTACTTTTAAGGCATCTATGATTATTGTTTAATTATTATTTTTTGTATTAATACACAGTCTATAATTAGTAGTTGATTTTAGTTCTTCTTGTAATATATAGCCCATTGTTTTTTCCTCATTAGTTTTTTAATACTACTTTTTGTAATTGTTGAAATTTTTTGTCAAAAACAACACCATAATAATTTTCCCCATCATCATATCTTATAAGGTAATTTATAGGATTTGAGATAAGTTTTAGTTTCATAGTTTTGTAGTTAAATTTTGGTAATTCTAACTTGATTAATTTAAAATTCCAATCTAAAAGATAAAAATTGCTTTGAGTATCAATGGCATAACCTGAAAGTATACGTTGTTTATTTTCAGATAATTTTATAAATGCCAATGATATATTTTGGGGATATTTCACTTGAGTTACTTCAATTTTATCATCATATCGTTTGAGGTTAAATAGATTTTGTTTACTATCTAGTATTAAATATCCTTTATCATAAGGTTTCATACTTGTAGCTTTCCCCCATATATTTAAAGCAGGATAACTAAAGTTTTGTTCTTCTAAAAGAGTATTGAGTTGTTTTGTTAATTCATGTGATACCCTATTATCATAATCATAAATAATTGCTTTTTTTGAAGTAATTGTAAACATCTCCTCTGGAAATGAGATACTTCCTTTATCACTTTGTGGATTAAATAAAGGGTAGAGTTTTGCCTCCTGTGTTTTTAAAAATTTTGGATTATAACTAAATCCTAATCTTGAGTTTTTAATAGTTTTTTTATCAAATTGAGTTTTATTAATAACAATTGGTAATTTTTTTTGTATATCTAAATTTTTCCAATATACAAATGGGAGATATGATTCGTAGGTGATTCTATCAAAACTTTTTTTATCTTTAATACCATATTCAAATTGATGATCACCAAAGTTTTTTTGATAAATGAAATCATTCAATATATTTGAATAGAAGATATAATATTTATTAAATTCATGAGAATAATTCTTTTTATATTGTTGATAGTTAATAACTATCATAGTTACAAACACAATAAAAAGTGTACTTTTATATAAGATTGAAGAGATTCTTTGTTGTTTAATACTATAAAAACTATCAAGAGTAAGATAAAACATTATAATTAAAATTGATAACCAATATGTATCATAAAGTGTGTATTCTATTTTTAAAAATGAGCTAATAAATACTATTGTAAACAAAAGTTTGAAAAAAGATATAGATAAGTTTTTCTCTATAATTGCAGATGCAAATCCTATATAAACAACAATTGCTACAAAACTATATGCTATAGTATCTTTAAAAGCAATTTGTATTATAAGTTCAGGATAATAGTTTAAAAGAATTAACAATAAACTTATAGATAAAATTGTGGATAATATCCCAATAACAATAGTACCAATAAGAAGATGATAAGAGAGACTCTCTTTCATATCTAATGGCAGATGTACCATTATTTTTATCCTGTTTTGTATCCTTTCAGGCAAAAACTGTGCAAATGCTACAATAATCCCTATCATAATAAAAAAATATGAAAAATAAAAATATGGTTTATCTTCAAGGTGTGCAAATTTATACCACATCATAGATTCAGGTTCAATAGTGGTAAACGCAAAATTTATATTAAAACCAAAATAGATTAAGCTACTAGCTATAACAACTATCAATGTGATAAAATAAAATTTGAGTTTCATCCACTCTTTTTTTGTAATTTGGAAAAACATTTAAATATACCTTTGTATTGAAAATATTTAATTGACAAACTATATTAGTTTGTCAATTTTGAGTTTTACTTTTATGAAATTACTTGAATGTCAAAATTTTTATCAAATCTATACAAAACTTTATCATGGTCAAGGATATTTTGTATATTTAAAAACTCATCAATATTTGTTTCTTCTTGAAACCTCATATTTACAACTCTATTGGTATTTTCATCAAATTTAAAAGTTGTAAAATTGTTTATCTCATCTATTGTTTTTTGTCCCATTTCATATCCTTTTATACAATCTCACTTCTGATTTGTTCGCACCATGCTGTAACTCTTTCTTGGGTAAGTTCATCTTGATTGTCTTCATCAAGAGCAAGTCCTACAAAACTACCATCTTTAATAGCGTGTGATTGATCATGAAAATATTCATTAGTTACATCCCAAAGTCCCACTACTTTTGCTCCATTTTCAATAACTTTTTCATATATAAGCCCCATTGCATCAACATAATTGTCAGCATAGCCATCTTGATCACCTAATCCAAACAATGCAACTGTTTTTCCAGAAAAATCTATTTCAGAGAAATCATCCCAAAGTTCCTCCCAATCATCTTGTAAATCACCTTCTCCCCAAGTGGAACTTCCTAATATAATTTTGTCATATTCTTTTATTTTTTCTACACCACTTGAAGCTATGTCAAATGTTTCTACACTTCCCAAAATTTTTGCTATATCTTTGGCTATATCTGAAGTATTTCCTGTACTACTTGCATAAAATATTGCTGTTGCCATTGCATCTCCTTTTTGTTCTTAATATTGAATTGAGTGAATAAGGTATTACTTTAATAATATACTCTTCACTACAGGTATCTAACTCTTGTAGTTTTACTTGAATATGTTTAGTAAAGTTATCATGTTTTGGATATACAAGATATATTTGAGGAATATTATTGTTCACTATAATCTCTTTTGCTCTTTGTATCTCATAAGTTATTTGAAGATTTTTTATATCTATCTCTTTGTGAATAGGGATAACTCTTACAGGTGAACTATCAAAAGGCTCTATATCTATACTATCACAATTTTTAGTTACATATCTATTTTTTTTGTCTCGTGCTATTTTCTCATAAACAAAATTAAAAAAATTTTCTTGATTGTTTTCATTTTTACTGTATATTCCAAGTAGTTTATTGCATTCATTTATACTCATGTTTTTCCTTTGTTTAATATTTTCCAACAAAATCTAAAAATTTATCTTCAAAAGTTGTTGTTGTATCTTTGTTAAAATTTCCCATAGTATCTTTATAGATTATTCCACCTTTTTGTACTATAACCATATCATCAATTAAGTTTTCTAAATCATTCATTACATGAGATGTTATGAGTACTGTTTTATTAGTATTCTTAACATAATCTTTGAGATAATCTATAAAAAGTCTTCTGTATCCAGCATCTAGTCCCATCGAATAATCATCTAAAATAAGTAGTTGTGCATTTTGTGCAAATAAACACCCTAAAACTACCTGTGATTTTTGACCAAAAGATAATGAATTTATTTTTTGTGAATAGTTTAAATCCATGAGATTAACTAAATCATAAAATACTTTTTGTTCCCATTGTGGATAGAAAGCTGCAAAAAATCTTTCAATTTGTGAAATACTCATATAATCATAAGAGATAAATCCTTCATGAAGTAGGGCAATTTCAGTTTTTACTGTCGCCGAAAGATTATGGGAAGGTTCCCCTAAAATTAAACACTTACCACTAGTTGGTTTAAGATAACCCATAAGGATATTAATTAAAGTTGATTTTCCAACACCATTTTTACCTAATAGCCCAAATATACTTCCTTTGTATATATCTAAATTAAGATCTTCATATATCGTATGACTACCATAACTATGGTGGAGATTTTTAATCTCTATTATTTTATTTTTTACCACAATTACATCCCCCATCACATCCATTTTTTTTAAATAGTTTTTTATATAAAAAATATAATGCACCCATAGTGATAAGAATTAAAAAAATATTATCCATTTTTTTTCTTACACTCAGCATTTGCGTAACAATCCTTACAGTCAGTAATCCCCATGATTTTTACATACTCTTGATACAAACAACTTGCACTTTGTTTTGAACAAATTACAGGTAAATCTCTTTTTTTAGCTTCACTTTTAAAATGTTTCATAGCATTATGATTGAGATATGATGTAAGCATAACAACACAGCTAGTATCTTGAGGGATTGATTTTTTACAAGCACTCGATTTGTTTCTTGCATCCCAATGATTGATTTTTGTTACACCTAAACTTTTAAGAACATTACTCAAAGTTGTTACCTTATCTCCACCTATTATTAAAGCACACATATTATTACCCTTCTAAAACGAGTTTAGTTACCCGTAATGCTTGTTGTTTATCAACATCTTTATGTCTCATTTGAACAATTTTCATCAAAGGACACAACATAGTCTTTTTTTTTGCAAAACCTGATTGCCATACAAGTCGATCAATTTTTAACTTTAGTGTAATATCTGACATATTAACTCCTTTATATTAATAATCATTATCAATATAGAATAGTAAAGTAAGTTTGCTTAAATGTTTCTTAATATTGATAATAATTATCAATAACTACTTTAAAAAAATTATGTTATAATAATTGTATATTTAAAATTTCTCTAAATAGAGTTAAATAGAAGGAGTGAAATAGTGGATAATACAAAGATAATTGATAAACTAAAACAAATTATAAAAGAGAAGGGTTTAAAATATACAAAACAAAGAGAGGTTATATTTGAAACTATATTAGATTGTGAAAAACATTTAAGTGCAGAAGATATTTACAATTTAATAATACAAAAATATCCAGATGAAAAAATAGGAATAGCTACGGTTTATAGAGCATTAGCTTTTTTAGAAGAATCAAATCTTATATCTTCTATATCTCTTGATAAAAATACAAGAAAATTTGAGACAAACTTCAAAGATCATCATGATCATTTGATATGTACAAAATGTAATAATATAGTAGAATTTGTGAGTGACAAAATTGAAAAAGAGCAAGAAAAAATTGCAAAAGAAAATCATTTTACACTTTTAAATCATACTATGTATTTATATGGTATTTGTGAAGAGTGTAGTGAAAAATAGATTAATTTATTAGGAGGATATAGATGATTGAAGTTCTTTTGTTATCTTTAACTCTTAGTATGGATGCTTTTGCAGTTTCTATTGGTATTGGGATGGTATAAAATTATATATTTAGAAGAGAGAAAAATAGTGCAGTATGATACACTAGAAATATTTACAAATATCCAAAATCAAAATAAAATGAACTTATCACTTTATATTCTTCTTTAGATATAAATGCTGATTATGTAACAGTAGAAATTGATTGGGAAAATTTATCCCTTATCAAGTAGTGTAGGTTTCCCAAAATAATACCCTTGGGCATAATCAACACCAATCTCTTGTACCTCTTCAAAAACACTTTTTGAGTAAACAAATTCTGCAATAGTTTTGATATTTAGTTTTTGTGCAAAATCAACAATAGTTTCAGTTATAATTTTTGAATCATTATTTATATCTATATCTTTAATCATAGAGGCATCAATTTTAATATAGTCAACTTTTAACTTCATAAGGTATTCAAAGTTTGAATATCCTGTACCAAAATCATCAATCGATATTTTACAGCCGTATTTTTTTACTTCATCTATGAACTTTACAACATGTGGGAAATTTTCAATACCTTCTGACTCAATTATCTCAAAAACTACTTTCTCCCCAATAGTACTTTGGGATAATCTTTCTTTTATTAAAGTGATAATTTCAGGATTGAGTATATCTTCAACACTTATATTTATTGAAACCATATAGTCTAACTTTTCAAAAGTATCAAAGGTTTTATTTATAATTATTTTTGTTAAAGCACTATAAAGTTTGTTCTTCTTTGCTAACTCTAAAAAGAAAGTTGGTGCAATATATTTTCCATTTTCGTCTGTCATTCTCATTAACGCTTCATATTTAACTATTTGTTCTGTTTTACAATCAACAATTGGTTGAAAAAGAGGTATGATTCTATCCATTGCTATTGCATCTTTTATTTTTTTTGTCCATTTCATATTTTGTTCATATTCATGCTCTATTTGCATAGAGGGATCATAAATAAGAAAATTTGTTTTTCTTTTTTTTGCAATTTTAAGAGCAATATCTGCATTTGTGAGAAGAGAATGATCTCCATGTGCAATACCAATCGTACAGTTAATAAAAACATCACTGGTTGTATGGTCTATATTGAATTTTTTGTGTGAAATATTTTCAAGTAATAAAGCAGTATAAGTTGTAAAATATTCTAAATCATAATTTTGTTTGAAAAGTAGTCCAAATTCATCTCCATTAAGTTTGAATAATATAATATCTTTGTCTATTTTTGATTCTATATAGTGAGCTAATTTCTGTAAAATCATATCCCCTTTTTCATGTCCGTAAAGATCGTTAATCTCTTGAAATTTGTCAATATTTAGTATCATTAAAACAAAATGTTGTTTTTTATCAAGATATTCTATAAGTTTTCTTCTGTTTTGTAATTTTGTAAGATGATCATTGTAAAATTGAAACTCGATAGAATCTAACATCGTATTAAAAACTTTTTGCATAGAGTTTATCTCTTCAAGTTCATTAATAAGTTCAATTCTTTCTGTAATATCATGGCTTTTTGAGATATTATTTACAACTTTTACAAAGTTTTTGATAGGTTTTAAAAGGTATTTATCAAATTCTATAAAAAGGATAATAAATAATAAAATAGAAAAGGTAATAATAAAATACAAAAAGAAGTTAATCATTGTATTTAAAGAAACTTTTAAATCTATGATAGGATAAGTTATATTTATTACCCCTAATGTATCACCTTGTTTGGCACTAACGT
>Ga0209633_10001043_pt1 | contig 29884 bp, 25 predicted proteins | sample Cruoilmetagenom1_FD_187290 | JGI IMG/M metagenome (GOLD analysis project Ga0209633, IMG submission 187290) | Oil polluted marine microbial communities from Coal Oil Point, Santa Barbara, California, USA - Sample 1 (SPAdes) (version 2) | ecosystem: Environmental > Aquatic > Marine > Oil seeps ... | reverse complement strand
TCCCGTATAACCATAAGCGCTCAGTCAACCCTTTGTCACCGACATCCACGACCTCTTCCGGGGCATCCACCGGTGGCGCCGATAAATTAGGAATAGCCCAACTTAACATGTTAATTCCTCCTGATTACAATTTTGGTTACCCTTATTAAGATGAAATCGTAATTCAAAATACATTTGATCACTTTAACTATACCATAAATTAACCGTTTAGTATTTCACTCTAGTCCATTTTACTGCATTGTCAATGAACATCATAGGGTGCATATCCAGAATAGTTCCTTTCCTTGGTATACTTTTAATTTAACTTTTGTTTTGATGACAGCATTTTTAAGGTATTAACGATGAATATTGTGGTACTTGGAGCGGGGCAGGTAGGTTCAACTGTCGCCAGCCATCTGGCAAAAGAAAATTATAATGTCACAGTGGTGGACCGAGATGCCCAACTGCTGCAACAGATTGAAGCACAATACGACATTCAACCTGTAGCAGGGCATGCATCTCATCCGGATGTACTGGCACGGGCAGGGGTCTCGGCTGCCGATATCCTCATTGCCGTCACCGATTCCGATGAAACCAACATCGTAGCGTGCCAGGTAGCGTACAGCCTTTTTCACACCCCGGAGCGCATTGCCAGAGTCAGGGCTGCCGCTTATCACAATTACCCGGATCTTTTCCGTGACGAAGCGATGCCGATCAATCACCTGATTAGTCCTGAGCAACTGGTCACCGATCACATTCGCCAGTTAATTATTCATCCTGGAGCCCTTCAGGTTCTGAAACTCAGTGCTTCCAATCTGCGCCTTGTGGCAGTTAAAGCCCGTTATGGTGGCGCACTGATCGGCCAACCTCTGAGCGAATTAAAACAGCATGTTCGAGGCGGAGATGTGCGCGTGGCGGCTATTTATCGGAGAGGTCGCCCCATCATTCCGGAAGGAAAAACGGTGATTGATGAAGGGGATGAAATTTTCCTTTTAACTGAGAAAAAAAACCTCAGACAAGTGCTGAATGAAATGCGTCCGCAAAACATATCAGCCAAAAGAATCATGCTGGCGGGTGGTGGAAGACTCGGCCTGCGCCTTGCGCAGAGTTTGAAAACCTCACTTCAAGTCAAGGTTGTGGAATCAAATCTGGCACGCAGTCGAACCATTGCGGAAGTACTGGGACCTCAAGCTCTGATCATCTACGGTGACGCGACAGAACGATCTGTACTCGTAGAAGAGCAGATTGAAAAAATGGATATTTTCTGCGCCATCACCAATGATGAGGAAGTCAACATCCTGTCCGCCATGCTGGCCAAACGCCTGGGCGCATCCAAAGTAATGGCTTTGATCAACCGTCCCGCCTATGTCGAATTAATTAAAGGGAGCCCGATTGATATAGCCATCTCCCCGCAGCAGGCGACTATCAGTGATGTCCTTGCCCGTGTACGAGGACGGGATGTCATCACTGTTCACTCACTGCATTTTGGAGTTTCCGAAGCCATAGAGGTAGAGGTTTCACCATCATCCTGGGTCATCGGACAAAGCATCAAGCGAATTGAAGAAAACCGATTGCCTTCAAGTACCATCATCGGAGCCGTAATTCGCGATCATCAAACCTACATGGACAAATCCACAATTATCAGAAAATACGATCACGTCATCGTTTTCATCATCAACAAAAAAGACCTCAGTACGGTCGTTGAATTGTTCAAAGGCTAACAGGTTGTTGCTTTTCTACTGACTCGGCCATCTACGGCGTTAAAATCAAGCTAAAAATGCTCATTTACAGGTGTAAACTCCGCTTTTTCGCTCGATTTTGCCTTGTATCTGGCTCGACTCAGCGAATTTCAACAGCCTGCCAAGGCACCTCTAATTAATCTGGATGAAATTACTTATGTTCAGATTCGAGGCGCTTATCGACCGTAATAGCAGGCTATTGCGAAGATTTACAATGAAGAAACCGGGCATAAGGGACCCAAGTACCGAGCTCATGAATTGAGTCAGAGTTTCCCTAAGACTAGAATGCTTGCTTGCGCGCATGATTTTATGAAAATTATTGCTTATGGTCGACCCATAATCGAGGATCAACCATGGTGCCATTGAGTACGAGTCCCCAATGCAAATGAGGGCCTGTAACACGACCGGAAGAACCGACCTTGCCGATTATTTCACCTTGTTTGACGTTTTGACCCGGGTCCACGAGTATTTCCTGCAAATGGCAATATTGCGTCAGTACGCCATCACCATGGTCTACATAGATAGTATGACCACTGAAGTAGTATTCGCCAGCATCAACGATGGTTCCACTCGCCGCTGCTTTTACAGGTGTCCCCGCTGCTGCGGCAATATCGAGTCCGCTATGGGGATTGCGAGGCTGATCGTTGAAAAATCTGCGCAATCCAAACTCACTGCTTATGATGCCTTCAAGTGGCATGCGCATTGCGTACGGTGATGGATCATCCGAGGACCTCCATTGTCTGCGAACTCCTCTCAAATGTCTGGATTCCTTTCGAATACGCTCAAGAGCCTGCGCATCCGGATTTACCATCTTCTTTTCGACCTGCAAGCGCTGTTCCGGATATTGCTTGTCGCGGATATGGAACGATGCCCGTGACTTGATCGGCGCTCTGACTTCCACCTGGTATTCTCCTGGCTTGATCGACAAGGGGATACCCACCAAAGCCACAATGCCCTGAGAAGTCGGCGTAACCAAAAGGCGACGCTCATTGAAATAAGCACGCACCACCTTAACATCGGTTTGCGTATCAATGATCGGGAGGCGAACATGGGCGATACCACCGGGCACCGGCTGATCGGTTGGAAGAAATTCTCCTGCCCAGACCCTGGAAGATCCAAAATAAAGCCCTGACAAACCCAAAATGACTATGAAAATTATATGATGGTCAAAACATCCAGTAAAAATACGCCTCATTAAAGGCTCCTCCCTACAATAGCTTCAGTTTTCTATTTTCCGTCATACAGATGATAAATAATAGAGACACAACCGGGTACGACATCATAAGCATCGTTGCGTTGAAGCAAACTGTGACATGATTCAAAAAAACAACAGTTTACCCTGAGCATTTCTTGTGCCAGCTTGATATTATCGCAGTAAAGAATGTGCTGTCCAAACATAGTTCAGTTTAGTAGCACAAGTCTTTCCGCCAAACAGACGCTTGCTATGGAATATGCTTCCAAGGAAGCTCTGATCAAGTCTGGACGAACTAGATGTTTCAGATTCGAGGCAAAAATTGCACGGGTTAGCAGGGCTATTGCGAAAATTTTTAACGATGAAGCTGGGCATAAGAGACACAAGAACCGAGTTCACGACTTAATTAGAGGTTATCTAACGAGGGTGAATTTGTATACCAGTCTGCAAATTACTATTATAAATCCGCTTCGTGCTTTTGGCGCTGGGTCAAAAGCCGGTCAATGGACCATTCACCACCACCAGCGATGAGTAGAAACAAAGTACTCATCAGCATGGAAAAATCCGTACGCCAGGCGTGTTCCGCCTTCCACAAGCCGCAGCATTTGCCTTTTTCCACACTGAAAATCCACCACTGCGGATCCTCTGGGGACGCCACAAGTATCGGGATTTTGGTGGATAGAATTGCGACAAGCATAACGATGATCAATGGGAAAGCAGCATAACGCGTCAACAACCCTAATAATATCAGCGCCCCACAGATGATTTCAACCAATCCGACAAACGGACCCATAAGGTCGGGGAAAGGAATACCGATAGCGGCAAACCTGTCAGCGCCCAGCCATTCCGACTTGAAGAGTTTTAACATGCCTTCAGGTAAAAACACCAGGCCGACCGCAGCCCGGATTAATACAATACCGCGATCCGCTTCCATGGACATCAGGTGATTGCGCAACCATCTCTCCCAAGAATTTTTCCGCAATCAGGCCGCATGCGTATTCGTACTATCTTGAGTCGATTCAAACCGCCGCCGTTGTTCTTCATGCCAGTAAATTAATTTAATTTGGCCTTTCTGATCTTCTGCCAGCGCAGTACAGCTTTCAACCCAATCGCCACAATTGCAGTATTGCAATCCATGAATGGAAGATATTTCCGCTTGATGGATATGCCCGCATATGACCCCATCGATATCGTAACGTGACGCTTCTCGGGCGACGGCTTTTTCATAATCGCTGATAAAGCTAACGGCATTTTTAACCTTGCTTTTGACAAATTTTGACAATGACCAGTAAGGGAAACCCATCACGCTGCGAATTTCATTAACAGGCTGATTGAATTGCAGCAGCAATTCGTACATTTTACCGCCAAACATGGCGACCAATTGAGAATATTGTACCACGCTGTCAAACTCATCGCCGTGCAATACGAGAAAATAGCGCCCATCCGCGGTTACATGCAAAGCCTGTCGTTTGACGATAATACCGTTGAATTCCAAACCGGTCTGATCACGAAAGCGGGCATCATGATTGCCTGGAATATAAATGACCTTTGTGCCCGCCCTGATCAGATCGATCAGGGTTCGTATCACTTCGTTATGCGATTTAGGCCAGTGGATACTGCGTTTCAAAGCCCATAGATCAAATATATCACCAACCAGATAAAGATATTCACATGAATGTGCATTTAGAAATTCCACCAGTGCTTCCGCCTGGCATCCTTTGGATCCCAGATGAACATCAGACACCCAGATAGTGCGATAATGATGTTTGCCCTCACCTGCAGAAACCGACTGTAATTTAACCATAAAGTTTCCTCTGAGCCCTTTTGCACTCGTGCGGCAATTTAAGAACTGGAAACCCCAGCTTTTTTGAGTTCCCGATCATCGTTGCCGCGAGATATCCATAATGAAGTACAGGGTATCCGTTCCTTGTTACAACGAGAAGCATATTTTTTGGCAATATCATGAACTTCACGCAACAACCCGGTATCAAGCGTGGTGGGATTCAGCCCCATGTCCAGCAGACACCGATTTGCGACTTTAAGTTCGTTTTCCGCTGCTTCCTGACGCGGATTAGGCAAATAGTGAATCTCAACCTCAGTCATACGAGCAATCAACTTAGCCAGATCCCGAACTCTATGGGTTTCTGTCAATTGATTAAAAATCCGCACTCGCTCCCCGCAAGCCGGAGGATGCTCCAAAGCCATAGCGATACAACGCACAGTATCCTGAATATGAATGAACGCCCTCGTCTGCCCTCCCGTGCCATGAACGGTTAGAGGGTAACCCACGGCGCCCTGCATGAGAAAACGGTTTAATACCGTGCCATAATCACCATCGTAGTCGAAACGATTAATCAACCGCTCATCCCTTATGGTTTCTTCAGTCTGCGTACCCCAAACGACGCCCTGATGCAAATCGGTAATACGCAGTTGGTCATTTTTGTTATAAAAATGAAACAGCAGTTGATCCTGCGTCTTGGTCATGTGATACACACTTCCCGGATCCGCCGGATAGAGAATTTCGCGCTCAACCCATTGACCATCGTCGAGTTGCATTTTTACTGTCAAATAGCCTTCAGGTATGGTGGCACCCGCAGTGCTGTAACCATAAACACCCATGGTTCCCAGATGAACCAGCGGACAATCAACACCACTTTCCACCAGCGCGCACAGTACATTCTGGGTGCCGACCAGATTATTATAAACCGTATAGCGTTTGGTATCTGATGACTTCATGGAATAAGGCGCAGAGCGCTGTTCGGCGAAGTGAACGAGACCTTCAGGTCGAAAATCTTTGATCAATTCCAGCAGATCAGAGTAATCATTTGCGATATCAATGCAACGGAAATGAATGGTTTTTCCACTGCATGCTTCCCATGCGGCCAGTCGTTCTTTGACCGAAGCAATAGGTGTCAGGGATTCAACCCCAAGTTCCATGTCAATCCTGCGACGGGACAGATTATCGACTATCATGACGTCATGACCACGCGCCGAAAGATGAAGCGCACTAGGCCAACCGCAAAACCCATCTCCACCTAAAACAATGATTTTCATATTATCCTCTTTTGGTTTCCATAAGTTCATCCAGAATGGAAATATTAATCTTGTGACGCGTGGGAACCAAATGTTCCAGGAAAATTTCCGCAGAGTTTTGCAGAGAAAACTGCATGGCAGCCTGACGGCATACCTGAGGATCAAGTTCCACCGCCTTGAGCGCCGCTCTCGACAAGTCTTCATCCAGATAACCGGAAACACCATTGCGCAGAATGCTTGAAGGCCCCAGCACCGGATAAGCCGCCACTGGCACACCGCAAGCAAGAGCTTCCATCACAACCAGCCCTAGCGAATCGGTTCGGCTTGGAAAAACCAGACAATCCGCAGCGGATATATAGCGCACCAGATCCTCACCAACCTGGGTGCCGACAAATCGCACGTCAGGATACTTTCGTTCCAGATCCGTTCTCGCGGGACCATCGCCAACGACATATTTAGTACCTGGAAGTCGGCTTAAAAGAAAATCTTCCACATTCTTTTCAACAGACACACGACCCACATACATGAATATCGGGCGCCCATCTTCCAGAAAGTCTTTACCCATGGGTTGGAACATTTCCGTATCCACGCCTCTTGGCCATATCACAAGATTCCGCATCCCGCGCATGGATAGTTCCTCACGCAATTGCGGAGTACTCACCATAGTGCGTTCCGCCGCACCATGAAAAAAATTCATCATGGCATACCCCGGCCACAAAGGCAAAACAGGCACCCGAGCCTTGATATATTCGGGGAATCGCGTATGAAAGGAAGTAGTGAAATGCAAGCGACGCATTTTACAATAGCAGCGGGTGGCCGCCCCAATCGGACCTTCAGTGACGATATGAATAGCATCGGGATCAGTTTCCCACAATAGGCGCCGGACTTTCAAATCCGGTAACACGGCCAAGCGGATCTCTGAATAACCTGGCATCGGTACGGTATTGAATTGTTGCGGCTCAATGACATGAACTTCGTGCCCGGAATTGCGCAAAGCAGTGATCAGATTGGTCAGGGTTCTCACGACACCATTAATCTGAGGCATCCAGGCATCCGTAGATATAACTATACGCACTTCAACAATTTCCTTTTCTTAAGCAATCAATAATAATCCGAACCTCTTGACCCGAGACTACGAATCAAACGAAAACAACATCGTCTGTACTTCATACTCTACGGCTTGCCTCGCTAAAACAGCTTCACATAGGGAAGCTCTGATTAATTCTGGACGAAAATAATTGTGATTCCTTATGTTCATATTTGAGGCGCTTAAGCCAGGCTATTACTAATACTAAGATTTACAATCAAGAAACTGGGCATAAGGGATCCAGGAACCGAGTTCATGAATTCATCAGAGGTTCCATGGAATTTGTTTCCAGCCCCAGACGAATCTGCCGATTCAGGGTGGACAATGCTTCCCGCTCATACAAATTATAAAGCCAGTTATAATCAAAAGGATTATAGCCCTGATGTACGGGCTTTCGGCACACGGCCAGACTATGAAAACGATTGCCCCGTTGTTTCGCCCTCATCATGGATTGGATGGTTTGCTGATCAAAAAGATCAAACATGAAATCAGAGATCAAAAGCAAATCCCCATGCTGATAGTTTTCCAGATCAAACGCTTGAACGGCTTCTCTGATCGCTATCGCAGGACTGGTGCCTCCACTGGCACTTTTCCCCAGCATCCGGGCAAACGCTTCCGCTGCATCACTGGAATGACTAAAATCCAGTTTTTCCGCGCGGGTTGAGAAAAAAATAACGCGACAAGGTCGCTGCTGTTGTAACGCAATGCGGACCAGACCCAGTGCCACCGATTTTGCGATCCATTCAGCCGTCCCGAACATCGATCCACTCACATCCATGCAGATAACTATTGGCCCAGCCTGTTGCGCGGCCAAGTCATGGCGGTGCGACGAACTCTCCTTCATGGGAATCCTGCCCTGGTAATCATACAACTGCAGGCGCTTATGCGCAAAACGCTCGAGAAAGATGATATCGGCTTCGTGATCGGCAAGCAAAGCCAGTTCTATGGGCAAAAGATCATTCAAATCATCTCCAAAGCGGATGCCCAGAATTTCCTCATGACAGGATTGATGATGCATCGGTTGACCCATTCCGACAAGAGGAACCGACTGATGAATCTGCTCAAAATGCCTTCCAAGCAGATCTGCCAGCATTCTCAAACCCGGGTCGCGATCCAGCAGGTCAATATAATGTTGAAGCTGACGTGATGCGGAATGGCGAACGGAAGATGGTTGACTGTAATCCCATAACTTCTGTGGCTTTTGTATAAAGCGGCCTGCTATCCTGCGCGCCGTGTCATAGCGATTGATAGCTGCCTGAGCCTGCCCTTTCAGTTTTGATTTCCGCTGTTGCGCGAAATGATCCATGAAGCGCTGCTTGCGTTGGTTCAAATGCGTCTGCCAGTCCAGCAGCAGATGCTCCTTTATAGCTTCGAGTCTTGGTTCCATTCCTGAAGGCGGGACATCACGCATGACGTCGAGATAAAAAGGCGGTGGAAAATCACTTCGCGTCGCTCGTTTTAAAAAACGGTTTACGTCCCTCCACTTCCGATAGAATGCGGCACCATTCGATTGTTTTACATGCTCCAACAACGCGCCTTCCCGACCAAAGCGCTTTTTTACAGCTTCAGTCATATCGCGCATATCAGACTGGATCACATCAAGCGCCATGGCCAGAAGTTTATCATGCCACAGTTCCTGACCCACTTTTTCGGACAAGGAACGATCCATGATCAAAGCACTTAACATTTCCGCCACAGGATACAATTCGGAATGCAGTGCTAAAGGCGCAGGAAACGATGCACCGTCTTCATGCATCCACAGCACCAAGCGCAAACGTTCCTCCCGGCTTCCAAGATTTGAAAATTCCACGAAAGCCTTGTCCGCGGATGACAAGGGTCGGGGATTCACCCCTATAACCCTGCGCTATGGCGGGCTTTCTCCAGTGCCACTTTCAGATATTCCATCTGAACGGAGAGATGCTCCATACCTTTGTGAAAAAATTGTTCCGCTTGTGGCGCAGGAACAAACACATGGTCTGCGAAGCTGGCGTAATCCGCTTCCCGCCTTTGAGAACAAATGCGCGCCAATGCCTCTATTTCTTCCCACAAACTCAGAGCCTTGCTTCGCCAGGTTCCCGACACATTCAAGGGTTGCTCCAACGCGGAATCATCGACAGAATCCGAGACAACTCTTATGGGAAAACAGCGCTCCTGGTCCGAACAGGCGAGCCAGACCATGGAATCTGAACGAAGCCACAATTTACCGCTATCGTTTTCATCCTTCCTGGCCCATAATCGTACATACATGGGATGCTGCTTCCCTGCCCAGACCTGGATCAGCGTAAATCCCTGGCTGTTCAAGCAATGGATATCAGCAATCCTGATCCAGCGATAGCCCATTTCCGAATCCGCCGGGAAGCGGTTATCCAGTCCTTCCACGCGATAAAATATGGTTTTATCTTCCATGTCTGCGCCAAGATCAGAAACAGGCATCTCCAGTTCATAAAGATGCGCATATACGCGATCCGCCAGCTTCTGGACACCATAATATTCCATGAGCCCCTGATCCATGATGCTTTCCTGTACCATAGCGTGCACCTGCTCCCGTTGTTGCGGCTGATTCCAGAGGCAATGTGTTATCAGCAACATATCAACAGGTTCAATGACCAGGCGATCATTCAGGTAAGCCGAGGCGCGTAGCAGGTGAATGATTTTATGCCAGCGCCGATCGGAAACATGGATCAAAAAATTCTCATCCCCACCCTGTTCCAGACGAATCCGCATGGCGTCTATACTTGATAAGACATGGCGCGGCACTTCAATTCCGGCCAGCTCAGACTGCCAGATCGCATACTCATCGGAGCTGATCGCATGCGGACTATCCTCGACCTTCAATGGCACTGAGGCGGTCAGCATGTTCGAAAATGCGTTCGCTTCCCGCAAAGGTTCAATCAGATAACGCAAAAGAAACCGATCCCAAAGCGCATCATTTTCGCCTGAAGGCTCAGGAACATGGTTAGAAGCTGCCACGAACGCCTTCATCGGAACGCATATTTCACGTTCGCCGTTGCGAAACATTTTCTCATTCAATACCGTCAAAAGCGTATTGCGAATAGAGGATCCTGCCTGCCAGATCTCATCAAGGAAAATCACATCAGCCTCAGGCAGATAATGCAGGGTCATACGCTCATAGACATCGTCATCTTTGAGGCGTGAAATGGAAACAGGCCCGAACAATTCATCGGGAGTACTGAAACGATGCATCAAATAAACAAATCCACGGGCTCCGGCAAACGCGCTTTCAAGGCGCCGCGCCAGCAGGCTTTTAGCCACACCCGGCGGACCGAGAAGAAACACCCCCTCACCGGCAACGGCAGCAAGAATCAACAGTGTCAACGGCTCGTGTCTAAGCTGCAGATCCGACCCGATATGCTCCAACAACTTACGAATTCGGGATGAACGTTTCAAAACCAGACCTTATTTGAGATAAAGAACCGCCCACGTTGGCGTCATCAGCGAAAATATCCAGCACCTTGAAATTAAGCCTAAAAGCAGATCATTGATAAGCCACTCATGCCGCTGATTGTATATAGTTGCTCAGACCCATGCTTGTAATCAGCATCAACCGGGCTTCCAACCAATCGACATATTCTTCCTCACTGGCCAGATTTGAGAATCCGGGTCAGGAGATCAATGCCTATGGAGTTGCTCTTCATATCTAATACCTTGATATACATCGATTTTTCTTAACAAAACGTATAACGCATAACCAGTATATTATACTATACATGAAATCACTAGTTCTTAAACTATTTTTCACTGTACTCAGTACGGATGTAATAAGCTGTTGACCACTATAAATATTAACAATCATGCATCAAGGATCCAAAAAATGACATAAAAACAATCACCTAATGTTGACCTGTGATGATCCTGATCTTAAAATGTGACATTCATACAATATTTGTTCAAAATCCATATTTATGGGTTTGCCCCTGGATGTCGCGCCTTGCATGAAATTTTAGTCTGCAATAGCGTCATCCAAGCAATTCAGGGTTCGATATGCCACAACGAAAGTCGGACTTTCGTTCTCTATATCAGGCTTTACTTCTGCGGAACGGTATTACTGATCGCCCTGCTTACGCCTGGCTAAACCGGGCGATTCAAAATATTCCAATATTTTCGGAACAGCATTTTTGAAATAGCAGAAGGCTCCTTCAGTTACCAAAAAACGGGTAATCCCAAACATGAAGAAAAATTTATTGTCGGCGTTTCTGGTCATCCTGGTCGTTATGGTATTAGCGCTAACGCCACGGGATTGGTACCCGAGGTCCGTTCGAGTTAAACTTTTTAACTGGTTCGGTGCACAGGACTATCGAATCCCACCCGTCACGCTTCCTCTCCCAGCCATGAACAAGGAGAACCCATGCCCCGACGATGTGCTCGGATGGCGGGAAGGGCAGAATATTGCCGGCATTTATGTCGAAGAATCTAAAGTATGCATGCCGGATAACCCTGAAGCAGTGGCAGCTTTCGTCCTTGGCACCAACAACGTTCCTCATTTTGTCCTGATGCGATCCAAACTGGCGCCCGATGCTGTCGTTAAAGGTGCCGATCTTGATGGAGACGGGGATCCGGACGTGATCCATATTCGACTGGAAGTGATGGAATTGAATGGCAATTCCCCTGATCTCAATGTTCCCATCACAACCTACGACATTGCCCCAGGCGTTCAACCCGGATTTTGGGTATTTTCGCCCAAGAGCATCGGTATGTCGACCATCAATTTTGAATCGAGAGTTGCACAGCCTATGATCCGTATGCCATCCCCTGTGATCCGGGTGGAACAGGGCGATCAGGTGAAAGTCACGCTCGAAAACACCCACTATATGCCGCATACGATTCATTTTCACGGCGTCGATCATCCTTTCGTCGATGCCGATGGCAACGGAAATGACGGCGTGCCACAAACCAGCGAAGTACCTGTTCTGCCTGGAGAAAGCCGAACCTACGTGATGAGCCCACGTCAGACCGGCACCATGTTCTATCATTGCCACGTTCAGCCCCAGGTTCATATTCGTATGGGCCTCAACGGCATGTTTGTGGTCGAGGAGAATCGTCCCAATAATTGGGTACAAACCCTGAATGTCGGAGGCGGACACGTGCGCTTTCCTTCGGAGAGCAGCCGGGAAGATTATGACCGGGAGTTCGATATGATGTACCTGGATGTAGACAAACAAGCCAATGATCTGATCAAAAAACACTCCGACCCGCGGCTGACCACCAAGGAAATGAACCGGGTTTTCGATATCACCGATGGAACGGCGGATTATTTTCTGCTCAACGGTCGTTCTTTCCCTTATACCATCCGCGAATCTATCATTTACGTCAAGCCGGATGAAAAAGTCAAACTGCGTGTACTCAATGGAGGAGATGCGGGCTTATCCCTGCATACTCATGGTCATAAGGTTACGATTACCCATTATGATGGCATTGAAGCCCAGTCGAAAATCACACGCGATGTCGTCTGGCTCAGCTCAGCGCAACGCCTGGATCTGGAACTGAATACCACCAACGATGGCTTGCACAGTTACGGTGAAGGCATATGGATCGTGCATGACCATCAGGAAACCGGAACCACTACAGACGGTGCCAATCCTGGCGGTGACGTCACCGCTATCGTGTATGAAGATTATCAGCACCCGAACGGCATGCCCAAAACCCAGGGCGTACCCGTGGACAAGTTTTTCTCGCCGGAATTCTATCAGCGCAAAGTGCCCGTATGGCTGGACTGGGATCCATGGAATCGTTTCGGTGACGTCGCCATCCGCCATTCCGAATTGATCCATATGGGAGCTTACGGCACCGCAATCGGCGCATTTCTGGCAACGCTGGGGGCCTTGCTGAAATACTTGTTCCGACGCCGGGGAGAAATTCAATGACGGGCCGCCATAACATACCAATCCGGCTGATTTTTGCTTTGCTTCTGCTCCTTTCTTCTGGACTTTCTCACCGGGCATGGTCTGAATCAGAAAACATGGTAAATAAAGACGAAAATTTACCCGCCGCCCATGCCGTATCTATCATGAATAGGGGGAAAGCCGAGCATAAAATGACCCTTGATGACGAGGGTATGGTCATGAACTGGAACGACAACCAGTTGCCGATTGATTGCGAAGCTATCGAAGACGAACATCAGTTTACCGTCCATGCCGGCATCAAATATGCCGAACCTTATCCCGGCACGGTTTTTGGCATGAAACCTCATGAATATCATGTCAAACCCTGCAGCCGCATCACCGTAACCTTTATCAATGACGATCAGATTCGGCATCAATGGATGGTCCATGGGCTACCTAAATATCTTTACGACCAGGGCATGTTTCATCTGGAAGCAGCCGGTGGCGCGACCAAAAGTGGAACTTTCATTGTACCAAGCGATGATAAAACCTATCTGGTGCATTGTGATCTGGCCCAGCATATGGAAAAAGGCATGAAGGCGCAGTTGGTCGTCGCAAGCGGCAGCGGTAATCTATCCAGTATTCCCGGTGTTTCCGGACCTTTTGAATCCCAGCATTTTACCCGGTGGAAGGATCGGCTTGAGATACTATTGATCTCCATGGCAGGTAGTTTCATTGCATTTGGCCTGTTATGGCGTTATCTTGACTGAACCGATCCATGATTTTCTGTTCTCACCGTTCGACAACATGACATCCTCATTCCATGTTACTTCAGGCTTGGACAAATCATCTATGGAAACCCGTGTTAACGATAAAACAAAACCCAGAATTCATGCGATGCGTGCAGCGCGCCAAGGGAGCCCACACCGAGGGAGAATCCCGCTCACAAGCCTGGAGCGACTTGTTGACATCTGGCCCCAGACCGGCGATATCTTTTATTCGCTCGCATTAAACTCTGAGGATGAAAACCGGATCATGATAGATCTGGCATGGCATACGACTGTCACACTGCGATGTGAACGTTGTCTGGAAAGCATGTCGATTCTTTTATCTATTCACAGCGCACTCGAAGCCCTGGAGACAGATGCACAGCCCAGCGACGAGAACCAGGATTTATGGTTGCTTGATCGTGGTTACATCCAGATCGATCAACTGTTACAGGAGGAGATTCTTCTGAATTTACCCCTGATTGCCCGTCATGAACCACCTTGCGATATAGTCACGGAAACCCTTGAACCCATCCACGGCCGAAACCCCCGCAATCCAGGAGAGTCCAATCACCCGTTCCAGATCCTTGCCGATACAGCTTTCAGAAAAACATAATGATGCACCATGATACAGTCCCGACCACACCGGAATGATACGCTAGTGACCATGCAATCAATCTCGACCGAACCAACGATGCATTATGGATTCTGATTCAGAAAACAAAAAGGGCGAACGCATCCAGAAGTTTCTAGCGTCCCGCGGCATTGGTTCAAGGCGCGAAGTAGAGCGGTGGATATGCGATGGGAAACTCAGCATAAACGGCAAAAAAGTACTTCCAGGTCAACGCATTCTGGGGAACGAGCATATCAAGCTCGACGGAATAACCATTCATAACGCCCGTGTTTCACATCATACCGCCTCTCCCAAAGTGCTTCTTTATCATAAACCGACCGGTGAAATTTGTTCAAGACATGACGAATCAAACCGTCCCAGTGTTTTTGCCTCTTTGCCAAAACTCAGTCAAGAGCGCTGGGTTATGGTGGGAAGACTCGATCTGAATAGCAGTGGCTTATTACTGTTCACAACCGATGGCAGCCTCGCCGCGCGTTTGATGCATCCGCGGCATGCGATTATCCGCGAATATATTGTACGTGTTTATGGTCATGTCAATGATGAAACCACGCGAATACTGCTTGCCGGAGTTCTGCTGGATGATGGGCCGGCGCGATTCGATTCCCTGAAGCCCATTGGAGGAGAAGGCACAAACCATTGGTATCGGGTAAGCCTGAAAGAGGGCCGGAACAAGGAAGTCCGCCGTTTATGGGAAAGCCAGGGATTACAGGTCAGCCGTTTAATCCGCAGTGCCTACGGTCCAATCACACTGGATCGACAACTGCGCCCCGGACATTACCGGTTCGCCGACCGTGCACAGATCAAAGCCTTATATCATGTGGCAGCGGACAAAAATAAAATGGAGCAATCTTAAACGTCTAAACATTTTATTTGAGCCATAGTCCGGGTTGTGAGAAAATGGCTTTTAATACGGGCTTGCTTTACACGACTTTTAATACATGTTTGCCGAAATTGCTTGAGCTTCCTGTACAATATGCCAAGCTGGCATGATGCTATAAAATCTGATATACCGGCACCACACAGCCATAATAACTTCACCATTGATCTAGAGAGGAAGTTAATGCCCCGCCAGGAACGCATTTTCTTGATTGGTCCCATGGGGGCTGGAAAAACAAGCGTCGGGAAAAGACTGGCTCGTAAATTGAGTTGGGATTTTATCGATACCGATGCTGAAATAGAAAAACTTACCGGTGTTGATATAGCCTTCATATTTGAGAAAGAAGGTGAAGAAGGTTTTCGGCTGCGTGAAAAAAAACTGTTAGACGATCTGACCCAGAAATCCCGAATCATACTGGCCACCGGCGGTGGCGCCATCATACTGCCGGATAACCGAAAGCATCTTGGCACACGAGGAATGGTTATTTATCTCCAGACTTCAGTGGAACAGCAATTGATGAGAACGAATCGTTCCAACCACCGCCCATTGCTGGATACCAACGACAAACAAGCGCGTCTGGAACAAATGGCCACGATACGCAACCCACTATATGAATCTATTGCCGATATCATCATCATCACCAATGGTCGCCAATCTTCAGAAGTCGCACAGGAATTATATTTTCAGTTTTCCCCAAAGGACTAAATGAATTCAAGGCCTTCTTCACCATTTGATGCAAATCCGTCTATGGCGCCGGAGCGCATCATCACGGTTGAACTGACAGATCGAAGCTATACGGTTCTTGTGGGAGCAGGACTGTTGCAACGAAGTGACTTATGGACCCGGGGGATTCGTGCTCACCAGGTTTTAATCGTCACTTCGGCACCGATTGCCCAGCATTATCTCAACCCCATGCTGAAGACTCTTGAACGTTTTTCACCCGAGGTGATTGTTATTCCTGATGGAGAGCAACATAAAACTTTACAGACCCTCGAACTAATATTTGATAAATTAATGCAACTGCGATTTGATCGCAGTGCCACCCTGATCGCGCTTGGAGGCGGCGTAATCTGCGATATGACAGGTTTCGCCGCAGCCTGTTACCGTCGAGGCATCGCTGTCATCCATGCTCCCACAACGCTTCTGGCGCAAGTCGATGCCGCCATAGGCGGTAAAACAGGAGTCAACCACCATCTGGGCAAAAACATGATCGGTGCTTTTTACCAACCTTCCATGGTGGTGATCGACACCGACACCTTATCCACACTTCCCGTCCGCCAATTGCAGGCGGGTCTGGCCGAAATCATCAAATATGGACTGCTTGCGGACGAGCCATTTTTCAACTGGATTGAGAACAATCTGTCTGAAATCCTTGGGCTCCGTTCTCAAGCGGTGCAAAAAGCCGTACTGACCAGTTGTCAAATCAAAGCGCGTATCGTGGCGGAAGATGAAACCGAGCAAGGCATTCGTGCCCTGCTCAATCTGGGACATACCTTTGCCCATGCCATCGAAACCCTGACGAATTACCAATCCTGGCTGCATGGTGAAGCTGTAGGCACAGGACTGGTGATGGCGGCTCATTTATCGATGTTGCTCGGATATATCTCGACGCACGATTACGAGCGGATTGCGAATCTGATCCATAAAGCCGGATTACCCACGCGCCCAGGGTTGGATATCGACCCGAAAAGCATGCTTGATGCCATGAAGCAGGACAAAAAAATCATTGATGGAACCCTGCGCCTGATCGTAATTGAGCGCATCGGTCAGGCAAAAGTATCTTCAGATGTGCCCCTGGTTCTTTTGGAAACGACCTTGAACACTTTTTGTCAGACATACGCATGATCGAACCAGCTCATGCGCCCTTTGCCGCCAATTCGTTACAATCTCAGGGTCGTCAGTATGCGGAGGCCTATGTTGATTTCCGCAACCCGTACCAGCGTGACAGGGATCGAATCGTTCATTCTACCGCGTTCCGACGCCTTGAATACAAAACACAGGTATTTATCAACCATGAAGGAGATCATTTCCGCACGCGCCTGACTCACAGTCTCGAAGTTGCCCAGTTGGCGCGCACGGCTGCCCGGGAACTCAGGCTGCACGAAGATCTCACCGAAGCCATTTGTCTGGCTCATGATCTGGGTCATACCCCCTTCGGTCATGCCGGTCAGGACGCATTGAACCATTGCATGAGAGATTATGGCGGGTTTGAACATAATCTTCAGTCATTACGCGTGGTCGATGAGCTTGAACAGCGCTACGCCGATTTCCCTGGGCTCAACCTCACGTTTGAAACCCGGGAAGGCATACTGAAACACTGCAACCTGCAACATGCAGAGGTGCTGGGAGAATTGGGTCAACGCTTCCTCAGCGGGAAACACCCGGGCCTGGAAGCCCAGTTGAGCAACATGGCTGATGAAATCGCTTATTATAATCATGATATGGATGACGGTCTTCGTGCAGGACTACTGAATATAGAGCAACTGTGCGCCCTTGATGCCTTTGCAGAACCCCATGAGGCAGTATGCCGTGCTTATCCCGGTTTGCGTGATCGCCCTCTCATTCATGAAACTATCCGCCGCATCATCAACACCATGATGACAGATATGATTCACACTAGCGGCATGCTTTTATTAAAGCATCAGCCACAATCGGTAACTCAGGTGCGTGACTGTCCTGAAGCCCTGATCTGCTTCAGTCCGCCCCAGCAAAACAGAAACAAGGCATTAAAAGAATTTCTTTACCATTCGCTTTATTGCCATCCCAAAGTGTTGCGCGACATGCGCAAAGGTCAGGAAGTCATTAAACAACTTTTCCATGCCTGTATGGAAGATGTACGCTTACTGCCTTTACAAATCCAGCAACAAATCCAAAGCCATGGCGTGGAAAACACTGGCAGCAGCCTACAACACCAGGCGCGAACGATCGCGGATTATATCGCCGGCATGACTGACCGGTTTGCCATCACGGAACATGGGCGGCTGTTTGATATTCACGTACTTGGGTGAATTCAACCTGATTTGATAACCCTCTCACCCAGTTTTATCAGTAATTTAGCACCAGTAATCCACAGATCAAACAATTCGACCGGAAATTCTTTGAAATAGGCAAACTATTATCGATAAACCCTGGTGATCGACACAAACGGGATTTTTATCGGGCGTCATTCTTTTCGTTGTGGATAGAGGCATATGCCGAATGATTGTGAATCGATTCAAAATTTTCCGAGACGATACGATAAGCGTCAATTCCCGAATTTGCATCAAGCTCAAGCGCCAGATCTCGGACCATATCTTCCACGAACTTGGGATTCTCATAGGCGCGTTCTGTTACATGCTTTTCATCGGGTCTTTTCAAAATGCCATACAACCCACAGGAAGCCTGAGCTTCCACCAGATCAATCAAATCCTCAATCATCAGTGTTCCGCTTGAACCTGGTCGCGCCCACAGGGAAACAATCGAACGTTGGTTGTGTGCCCCATAATTGGAAATTTCTTTGGAACACGGGCACAGGCTGGTGACAGGAACATGAACTTCTACACTTTTATCGACATGCTCGGCTTCGTTCGATGCGGACAACACCACCTCATAATCCATATAACTCTGTACGCCACTGATGGGCGCCGATTTTTTCCTCATATAGATGAAAGCCAGTTCAACCCGACCGTTTCGGCAACCCAATCGATCAAGCATGGCGAAGAGTAAATCTTCGATATTAACGCAGCCAATCGGGCGATCAAAATCACGCATCACCTCGACAAAGCGCGACATATGGGCGCCCTTGTGATGTGACGGCAAAGCTACGCTCAAACAACATGAAGCCACCACCTGCTGAATATCCTGGTTCCGATCAACGATAGAAACCGGATGCTTCAAACGCCGCACCCCCACCTGCTGTATAGACAACCGGCGACCGTCGTGCCTCGCCTGAACATCAGAAATAACATTCTGATCCTGAACCATGGAAGACTGATTTCGCAACATACTTTCCGCATTCGACACTTCTTGACGCACCTTTTGTTCATTATAATTATAATTATAATATACCAAATGAGAATGATTCCGTCACTTTTTACTCGGTTCGAGCATCAGTCTTGAGAGAACCTTTGATGAAGCACCGACTGATCCTGAACCATGGAAGACTGATTTCGCAACATACTTTCCGCACTCGACACTTCTTGACGCACCTTCTGTTCATTATAATTATAATATACCAAATGAGAATGATTCCGTCACTTTTTACTCGGTTCGAGCATCAGTCTTGAGGGAACCTTTGATGAAGCACCGAAGTGCGCAACCAATCCGCAATAGATCAATCCCAACCAGGATACCTCATCGTTCAGAGCACTTCAGCACCAAGCCAGATATAGGTTGGAACCACCGGATCACGCGCTAACAACCTGGCCACATCAAATGGCAATCGATGTTGAAAATAAATCACTCCATTATGAAACGCATTCGCGTAGCGGCAAGCAACATTTCCACAGCCTTGAACTTTTCGGGCATAGCGCCGCCTTAATGAACGGGCATCCGCATCAAAGAAAAAAGCGATAACCGCGCCCTGACCCGGCCAGTCCAAGGGATTGGCCGCACCGAAAGCGAGCGGGACCACATCAAAAACATTAGCGTAATGGACATACTTCGGTCCGGGCGGGTAATACGAACTAACGCCACCGATACTCTCAACGCGGATCAATCCGAGTGCTTCGGATACCGCATCCAGATCACCCTGATACATCTGGATCAAATCCTCGCGCAAGAGAATCAATCCATCAGATATTAATCGCGTGCCATGGCTGCTACCCATAACATGAACGATTTCTCCCCTATCAAGCCGCCTTTTAGCCTGCACGGCAAATGTAACCGTAGCTGCGGATAAAGTTTCATTGACTCGAAGGGAATTGATTAATCCGGTATCGGCATTGTAAATACCCCGAACTTCAAGTGATGTGGTTTGTGCCAAAGCGTTCATTGCAGCATAAGTATTCTCTAGCGTGGTGGCTGCGCCATTGATAAACCATATGTCCTCACCTTGCTCGGCAACCACATCGACATTTGGAGCAGCCGAAACCGGGATCACCTGTTCCACCCATACCGTTTGAGGATCGTACAAACAACCATCAGCGCCCATAAAAAAACCGTCAAAGCGCATATCGACAGACGGATCGGTATAGATATTATCGGGCAATGGCGCTGCCATTGCATCGTTGCATTGGGGTAACTCCTGCGCTGCTACTCCAAAAGAGAACAATACGGTCATCGAAGCCAGTAGCACTCCTATTCTCATAACATCCAACCCTTCGTCCTTTTCTTTTTTGAATTTCTTTGCTGCACTGTTTTTGATTATAATATGCTTTATATTTAATCGCATCACAGTGCCTCACAAATACCATGCCGAGATCTGAAAATCTTATCTATTTTGCCCATGGACAGGAAAGTGGCCCATGGGGACACAAAATTACCGCCCTCGCCTCTGTTGGCGAAAAACTGGGCTGGACATGTGAAAGCCCGGATCAGCGTTTTACCCATGATCCACAATTACGCGCCGAGCATTTTTTGGAATCGATATCAAGCAATCACCGCTCTCTGGTGTTGGTCGGTTCAAGCATGGGTGGTTTCGTATGCGCAGATGCAAGTGCCCACGTCAATCCGGCTGGACTCTTTCTTATGGCTCCGGCGATTGATCTCCCGGGTTTTAAACTTAATCAGCGCATGAAATCCGATTGTATCTGCATTATTCATGGCTGGCGCGATGATATCGTTCCAGTAACAAACAGTATGAAACTGGCGAAAAAACATCGCGCTAATCTGCATGTTCTTGATGCCGATCATGGTCTCGCAGAGCAGCTACCCATGATCGAAAATATTTTCGCTTTTTTCCTGCGCGCTGTCAGCGATCGTATGAAAGAACCCCTGATTAAATCATGAACTCGGTTCTTACGGCTCTTATGTCCAGATTCTTTGTTGTAAACCTCCGCAATAGCCCTGCTAACCCGCGCAATTGTCGTCTTGAATCTTGACATGGGGAACCACCATCACCTTCGCCCAGACTTGATCAGAGGTTCCTTAACGAACGATGGCACTAATTTCTAAAGTGGGCGATATTCAGCAAACTCATGCTTATCCCCTTTCGCTCGCGCCCATGATGGGCTATACAGACCAGCATATGCGTTATATGTTTCGTTTGCTGTGTCCGCACCTAAGGCTGTATTCAGAAATGGTTACAAGCGCCACACTCATCCACTCCAGCCATCTGCGCCAGTTGAAATATCATAGCATTGAACGTCCGATCGCCTTGCAAATTGGTGGCTCTGATCCTGAAGAACTGATTTTTGCCTGTAGGCTCGCCACTGCGGCAGGCTTTTCTGAAATCAATCTGAATGTCGGCTGTCCGAGCGCAAAAGTTCAACATGGGGCATTCGGCGCCTGCCTGATGCGCACCCCCGGAAAGGTCGCAGATGCCGTTAACGCTATGAATGAAGCGACCCGCCTCCCTGTAACCGTCAAATCAAGAATCGGCGTCGATGGTTATGACCACTACGATTTTTTAGCGGAATTTATCGGCCGGGTCAAACAAGCAGGATGTCAGACTTTCATTATTCATGCCAGGAAAGCCTGTCTTCAAGGGCTAAGCCCCGAACAAAACAGACACATCCCGCCGCTGCGTTATGATTATGTATATCGGGTTAAAAAAGACTTCCCGGAACTTTCCATCATCATCAACGGAGGAATCGATAGTGAGGAAAAAGCTGTGGATCAAATGAATCATGTCGATGGCATTATGATCGGTCGTGCCGCCATCAGTAATCCCTTTTTGCTGCCCCGCATCGAAAAAGCTCTCGGTCTTCGTTCTGAGCCCATCCCTTCCGCCGACACGATCATTGACCGCATGCACCCATATATCCAGGAGCAGATGGCGCAGGGCATGCATCCACGCCATATTTTACGCCCCCTGTCAGGGTTGCTTAAAAACAAACCCGGCTCACGCAGATGGCGCCAGATCCTGGCGCACCCCCCATCTCATCCCAAAGAAGTATACACAGTGATAGAAAATCTGATTGCGTTCACACGTTCAATTTGAGAACAGAAACGGAAGCCAGCGTTTCACTATCCAAACCAGTAGCGTAAGCCCCACTCCAAAGAACAAAGCCATCATAACCTCAGGTGAGGTGAAAACCAGGGTGCCTTGCTCCACAATAGCCGAAACCAGAGCATCTCCGATCCAGGACCAGGCGATGATATGGGGAATGGAACCGAGCAACGTGCCCAACAAAAAGTTTCTCCGACTCGAAAACCATGGCAGAATCCAGTTCAAGGGTGGAGCCGCGAAAAACATCAGTCGGGCATACATAATGTCACGCATGGTTGAACTCACCGCCCACACCTTCATGACGGGAAGAAAACGCCCGACATGATCCATGATAAAATCCTTACCCAGCACATGGCTGATATGGTAAATAATTAAATTGGACAGCATAACGCAGATCAATCCTGTCAGGATGGCGCCCATCGTCCCATATATGGCCGCAGCGATGGAAACAATGATTATGCTGGGAACATTAAAAATGGTTAGTATAATTCCGATCAAACAAAATAAAATAAAAAAAGGCCACCCATAGTCACTGGCAGCGCCGCGCAAGTAGCTCATGCTGGACTGCATGCGCGCATGCGAAAACAACTGTCCCAGTTCAAACTCGCGTGCTATCCAGGCGATCATCAGCAACAAGGCTATCAGCAACAAAAAACGCCATATTGGATGGCGGGGCATTATAACCTCCTTGAAACCAGGATTCCATGGTGCCGGCGGAGGGAATCGAACCCCCAACCTACCGCTTACAAGGCGGTTGCTCTACCTTTGAGCCACGCCGGCCAGTCAATACAATATTATGCCACGCCAGAGTTGAAGCTCCAAATTAAACGGATGGTTCAAAATAAGCCCGATCCAGTATTCCACAATTATTAATCGCAATTTCCCGGGAAGCGGGCAATATTTCCCCCAAGACTGCGTGAAGTTTTTCTGAACCCTGCTGGCCACGAACCCGCAACTCATGCGTCGGCTGGATCTTGAACTGTGGCTGTGTTCTCGCTTCGAGATTCAGTGTTTCCAGCAAAGCGATGGCATTATCCAGAGATCCCTCGTCATTGTAATTGTCAACGAATATGGCGTTTTGATGAGGGCCTGACTCGATCAGGTGCGCCTGGCGCAAACCAAGAAGACCAATACGCTTGAGATGATAGTTTGCTTTGTCTCTTTGTCCGTAAGGCCCCACATAAACCCAGGTAGAAGTTTTAACCGATTTCCGGGCCAAATGATAGTCTACGCTCCAACCCACATCAGCCAGGTGGCTCGCAACTCGTCTGGCTTGTTGTTCGCTCTCGAAATCAGAAACCAGGTAACAGAGATTTTTCTGTAGCTTGCGGTTATTATCCCATCCTTCCCGGTTTTTGCTCGCGTAAGCTGACGCCGCGATTTTCAATCGAGGAAGTTCAGAAGGAACAATGGGTTCCATATCAGAGGAAGACTTTGAAGTTGAACTGGAAGTATGCCAGACCCACAACAGAATATTCGCCGATAACAGCAACAAGCATAGCGTACGCAAGGTCATGGCGACGGTTCGATTTCAGGTAGAGCCATACCAAACTCATGGGCGGCAATCACCGATAATCCTTTTAATACCCAATCATTTTCCACGCGCCAGGTTCCAGGCAGGGACGTTACAATTTTTGGCGCGTCACCACCGGTTAATATACGGACAAAGCCATGGGGACATTGATGTTCCAAACGCATAACTGCATGGTTCACAAAACCGATAGCGCTATGCAGAATACCCCATTCAATTGCCTGATTGGTGTTGGCTGGGAGCCACTTTTCACCGCTGGAAGTTTTAATCGGCATGCTACTCTGAATAGCGCCGTGTAAGCGGCCTGTCTTTTTCAGTAACGCCTGTTTCATCATGCATAAGCCGGGGACGATCATGCCGCCCATATGCCTGCCCCGGGCATCGATGGCATCGAAGGTGATGGTGGTTCCACAATCCACGATACAAACGGGCTTGCCAATATAATGATGTGCGGCGATCAACGAAGCCCAGCGATCTGCTCCCAAACGTTCTGGATGAACTTCATAGGCATTGCTGACACCATAGGCCATACCATCCGCATGAACATGGTGAATCCGGCATTTCCACGCTGAGAATAACCGCGTTTCGATGATATCCATCAATGATGGAGAAGCCACGCTACTGAGCAAGATACCATCCGGGGCTTCTGATGATCGCCATAATTTCAGGATATCAATAGATGTAAGTTCCTTTGCATCATAAGAAGGAATCAATCCCGTCGACACCAGACCTTCAGGAGAATAAAGCCCTCCCTTGATTCGACTGTTGCCAATATCCAACAAAAAAATTACCGGCTGTCGCGCCATTTCAGCCTCACTTCACCTGCAACGATACGTCTCATTCCTTCGGAACCCCGCACCAACAAAGCACCGCTTTCATCCAGACCCGAAACCATCGCATAAGATATCTGATCCGCTTCATGAATGGCCACTTCACGTCCGATTAACCGATCCCAACTTTTCCAGCGCTCGATCATTCCAGAAAACCCGCTAAAAGCAAAAGACACCATTTCTTGTATCAACGCATTAATCAATATGCCCGCAACTTTATTGCGAGATAATGTTTTCCCTTCAATAATGCTTGATAAATCCCTCCACGGCTGGTCAACTGGATTGTGCTCCGTAGCCGGCATCGAAATATTAAGACCAATGCCCACAACGATCACACACGGACCTTCGGCTTCCCCACGAAACTCGACCAGTATACCGCCTATTTTCTCATCCGAGAAATAAAGATCATTGGGCCACTTGACCCATAGGCCATCGATACCCATATTTGTCAACGCCTCTGCCACTGCCAGGCTGCAGGCAATAGCAAGCCCATTCCATGAGGCGGGCGAAACCGGACAATACCAGGCTATCGAGAGATAAAGATTGGCGCCAAAAGGGGAATGCCAAGTCCGACCCTGGCGACCGCGACCGGCCGTTTGATGTTCTGCGGCGCAAACGTAGAACTGATTCATGGATTTGTATTGCCGTCGCATCAGAGCACTGTTGGTCGAATCAATAGACTTATGGATGATGATTACATCAATCCTTGAACGGTTTACCTCATCAAGGCAGCCCATGATACGATCAGCATCGAGCATTTCCAATGACCGAACCAATTGATAGCCGTCGCGACTGCTGTGCACGCCTAGCCCCAATCCGGATAGCTGACGGATAGACTTCCACACGGCCGAACGGCTAATTCCCAGTTCACGAGCCAAGGCAGGCCCCCCATGCATCTTGCCATCCGCCAGAAGGTCTAATAATCTATAAACCGTCAACTCGTTATCGCTGCCCGCTGAATAATACGCCTCAAGCATCAGCCTCAATCATTCCATCTTCGATCATCTGTTTCGCCTCCATGACGGTTGGATTCCTGAAACAAAAACCGCCATAACATTTTTACTGACGCAATTAACCGTGTTGTTCCTCGTTCTGCCAGTAGCGCTGCTCGATTTCCCTTTTTATGAGTTTGCCGGCCAATTGCCGGGGCAATTCATCGACAAAATCAACCAGCCTGGGAATTTTGAAACCATACAATCCGTTTTCCCTGACAAAACTGATAATTTCCTCGGATTCTACTTGTTTGCCCTCTGTCAATTGCACTACGGCTATCGGTATTTCACCAAGATCCTTGTCTGGCCCGCGAACTACGGCGGCATCCACCACACTGGGGTGGCGCTTGATCACCTCTTCGATTTCATTGGGATAAATGTTCACCCCCCCACAGATAATCATTTCCTTCTCACGCGACGTGAGGTATAGGAAACCATCCTCGTCCAAATAACCTATCAGTCCGTCATCATACCAGGGCACCCCATTGACGTTTCTATAAGCTTTGGTGGTTTTGTCATCAGCATTAATATAACGCATACCCAGGGTCATGAGGGTGCGACAAAGTACTTTTCCTGATTTGCCGGGTGGCGCCCATGTGCCGCTATCGGAATCGTATACCCGGCATTCACCCGCCCGGACTTTTCCTACGCTGTTATAGCGCTCGGGATGATCCTGGTAATCCTCTGGCGCCAGAACCGTCACCAGACCGGTTTCTGAAGCGCCGTAATATTCATGGAAAACATCCCAGCGACAACCCTGAGCGCGAAACAATGCATTGATACGCCGCTTCACCTCAGGCGCGCACGGCGCAGCCGCACATATAATCACGCGCATACTGCTCAAATTGTAACGGTGCTGAACTTCTTCAGGCAAGCCCAACACCCGCTCCAGCATGGTAGGCGCCACAAAAGTCCAGTTGGCGCGCTCTTTCTCGATAGTTTCGAGAAACAATTCCGCCGTGAACCTGTGCATCGGAATCGCGGTGCCCCCCGTAAAAAAGGGTATAACCGCAACCTGAACTCCGGCATGGTACAATGGGCCCGGGATAAGGGAGCGAATATTATGACTTTGTGCATCATGAAGCTTGCCCATCTTGTACCAGTAGAAAGCGCCCATCTGCATCAAGCCCAGCGCCATGGCATCAAATATGGAAGCGCCTTTGCGTTTGCTTTTATCGCCCGATAGAACCTGATCCAATTCGTAATAATTAAGATATTTTGGCGTTCCCGTGGTTCCGCCGCTGTAAGGGCTCGGCGCTAGTGTCATGTTTCCAGGTGGCAAAACCGGCTCCGCTTCGCTCAACAATTGCTCATACTTGATCATGCCTTCGGGAACGTCTTGCCCGACCACCACAAAAAATTCGATATGACTCAGCCGTTCGCGCAATTCCTGAATCACCGAAGCAAAATCCGAATCCAGAACCAGCACTCTGGGAGAAGACAGATCCAGACAAGCAAACAATTCTTCTTTGGATAAATGCCAGTTGAGCATGGGCATCGGATAGCCCATCAGCGAAGCGGCGCCGGTCATTTCAAACCATTCTGTACCATTATGCAGCATTTCAGCGACTTTATCCCCTGGCTGAAGACCCAATGCATGCAGACCACTGGCAAGCCGCAAAACCCTATCATTATACTGGTTAAAAGTCAGACTTTTTTCATCACAGACCAGCGCTTCGCGGTCACCCAGAACGCTCCAGAAACTGGGCAGAAACGCACGACCCACTCGTTTTGGTCTTCCGCGACCCGCCACAATTGCCCTTGAAATGGTTCGGATCAGCACCAGGATGCCCAACTGATTAAGCATGCCCCACAAAGCACCCAAACTCTGCCTGGTGAATAGTACCTTCAACAACTTTCCCATAGATGATTCCTTTCTATACTTGAGTCGCAGCTTTCACCGCATGTTATTAAGGAAACTCTGAACAAGTCTGGATGAAGGTGGGCGTGATCCATTATGTTCAGATTCGAGGCGTAAATTGCGCGTAATAGCAGGGCTATTGCGTACTGCGAGGATTTACAACAATGAAGCTGGGCATAAGGACACAAGAACCGGGTTCATGACTTGTTCAGAGGTTCCTTAAAAGGTGTTTCCTGTGAATCGCCCTTTATGAATACGATAGGGTCTCCCAGCGTTTCTGATTTGGCGGACTATCTCTTTAGATAAATGGCACAGCATTTTTCATTATTATGCTCAAAATGATCCATCATTAACTGTTCATTATGATACATAACCAATATTAATACCAGAAATGCAACACGATCGGAATCACGCCAATAGATCAGCAGAGAACATCCCCGCAAACGAAAGAAACCCGGTATGTCACCGCCATAATTAAGGAGCGAGTTTACGAGCGTCCAGTCCACAGCTTTTTGTAGGCGAAATTTAATGACCTTGTTATGCATTGCCGCTACTTTGGGCTATTAACACCGCCAAAAACGGAAAACCACCAACAAGAGTCAAAATTGACCCCAGCCCATATACAGTATCGATGGCAATCAATTTCTTTAAAGCTTTGTTATCAGATTTCTTTTTGAAATATGAGGTTTCCTGGCACAACATTGATGACAACACAATAATCCCTATGAAGGATAGATACCTTGCCAGGAGTTCATCGCCTGTCTACTTCCTCGGTTTGAATGCATCACGAAGGTTTTTACCAAGAACCCAAGTAAAAAACTGTCACACGACATCATTCAGGGGTAAACCCCTGTTGATTGCAACTGCACTGGAAAAGCTCCCGTCTATTATCTACCATATAATGGATGAGCATTAATTATTGAAAACTCATTATTAACGCAAGTGATCAAGATGAGGTAATAATCGCAGAATTTGTATTTTACGTTATCCACATGTACCGCTTTATCCCTAAATTGAGCGTCCATTTACTAATCACGGCGTTCACCTTGAACTGATTTTTTGCCTGACACGCTGAATGTGCAGGTTTTGTATCCTTCAACCAACCAATAGAGGTAATAATTTCATGCAATTAGCGATTTCATGCAAGCGGCTGAAAATATCAGCATTGGCTTCCACACTCATCCTTGGTTTATATACCCCGACCTGGGCCATGCCTCCGGGGGAAAGTTTGTCTCCGGCGCGTGAAATGGAAATTTCACTGATTGATTCGAAAACCCTGGATATGCTCGCCGGCTTACCCTATGCGGATTACTCTGTTATGGCAGTATCTAACGGTAGTTTGTTACCCATTCCATTCCAGTTTGATGAAATTAGTGTTGATGGCTTTGTATATCTAAAGGGCGGTAATCTTACAATCCTTGGAGAGGAAGATATATTCGATGAAAAAGATGTACTGGATTTAATGTATAAGGATACCGGGCCGCAGGCCAGCGAGGACATGCTGGCTGCCGTTACAGGTGAAGTTATCGCCGAGTTGACATTTGATGACCACGGTCGCAAAAGTTATGCTTATGTGCTTAAGGGCAACAGCGAACGCAGTAAAGTGCAATACGCGAATTTCAATCGGGAAACCGGTGTGATTAAAACCGATCACTATGTACTGAACGTCGATCCTGATAATGTTCTGGTATGGAGCGATTTTATGTACCGCGGCTTTAAGAAAAAAGGATCCCTGCTTGACACCATGAAAATCAGAGTCAAGGCGGGTATGGGTCCCCTTCGCGCCAATATCAAGAATCACATGATCCCCAATCGGGTTGTGGCGGTTCGTAATGCACCGGTGCGCTCTTTTATCGAAATGGATGCTTCGATATCAGCACTCGGTGTTGACATACTGTCTGCCAGAGCCCCCATCACGATCACTGCACAAACCACGCAATTTCCTGTGTTTGCGCACATACCTGCGGCGGCGGCAGTTCTTCCTCGTCTGGATATAGAAATATCGCTGGATTTCCATGAACTGGAAGGCGCTAAATATCGCACTGCTCTTGGACCCAAAGAGCCTACGATAATTGGCGGCGGCGGGGCTGATCCCGATCAACTCAAGGTCAGCAAGGACGATCACTGGCTGTCTCTGAGTTCGGGTAAAGGCTATGACATTATCGCTTTTCTCAACATCGCCGAACTGGATCTAAGTGTCAAACCACTCTATATAGACGCCGGACGCAAAGGACAAAATGATAAACCCGAGCGCTATAAAGGCGGTCATCCCCAAGTGGGCTATATTCTCGGTAATATACCCACAGGAGCGGATGCTGTGCTGGGCGTGGATCTGTTCTATTCTGACCGTTTCTGGGCAGATGGTGGAGTCGAAAAAGCCGCCGAGGAGCTGGCGAACCCCGTCCCCGTTCAGGCAAGCGCTCTAGTTCCTG
>Ga0209633_10001042_pt1 | contig 29898 bp, 24 predicted proteins | sample Cruoilmetagenom1_FD_187290 | JGI IMG/M metagenome (GOLD analysis project Ga0209633, IMG submission 187290) | Oil polluted marine microbial communities from Coal Oil Point, Santa Barbara, California, USA - Sample 1 (SPAdes) (version 2) | ecosystem: Environmental > Aquatic > Marine > Oil seeps ... | reverse complement strand
ATGACGGCAAATGGCGTTTAGCGGCTGCTTATGCCTTGGCAGGACAAAAAGAAGTAGCTAAAAAGGTTGCTAATACGGCAAATATTAATTTTGAATCAGTTAGAGGTGATTACTATACGTATGGTTCTACTAACAGAAATAGGGCTATGGCAATGGAAACGATGTTACTTACCGGTGATACAAAATCTCGTGAAATGGCACAATATTTAGCCAAAGACCTTTCTTCAAGTAAATGGATGAGTACACAAACAACTTCCTATTGTTTATTGGCTATGGCGAAGATGGTTGAACTTAATGGAGGGAAGGCTGTTAGGGTAAAGTATACTGCTAATGGTGGAAAAAAGGAAACTATCAATACCCAAAAGGCAATTGCGCAACGTAAACTCACTATTGTTGACGGTGAAAACAACTTAAAAATTTCGAATGATCAAGCAAATGTGGTCTATGTTAGAGTGCTGAATTCAGGTATTTTACCATTAGGTCAAGAATTGGCCGAAAAGCGAAATTTAGGGATCCGTATCAATTATACCGATACAAATGGCAATCAAATTGATGTGACAAAATTAAGCCAAGGAACTGATTTTAAAGCTAATGTTACCATTAGCAATTTAAAATACGAAAATCTCCATGATATCGCATTAACTGAAATTTTTCCTTCAGGATGGGAAATAGTAAACACACGCTTTACAGATTATGGCAATTCAACTAATGGTCAGGCAGAATTTACAGATATTAGAGACGATAGGGTAAATTTCTATTTTGATCTGGGAAGCAATAAAATAAAAACATTCATTGTTCAACTCAACGCTTCTTATTTAGGCAACTATTATTTACCCGGAATACAAGCTGAAGCAATGTATGATAATGAATATTTTGTAAGAACTAAAGGGCAATGGATTGAAGTTGTGAAGTAATCTTGATCAATCTTTCGACTGTGCTCGAGGAGATATCCTGTCTGGTCGAGCGCAGTCGAGACCTATTAAATAATCGGTATTAAAATCTATAATCTCATAAATAATAATAGAAAGAAAAGTATCGCTTTAGCGATACTTTTGATATGGTATTATTTCTCATTACCAAAGCAACTATTTAATGAACCAACCTCAACGGTAATAGAAAGTGTTGAAGGCGAATTATTAGGTGCTCAAATTGCCGAAGATGAACAATGGCGCTTCCCACATACAGATAGTATTCCATATAAATTTGAACGAAGTATTGTAGCATTTGAAGATGCCTATTTTTATAAACATCCTGGTTTTAATCCCGTTTCAATAGCAAAAGCATTTCGGCAAAATCTAAAGTCTCGATCTGTAAAAAGAGGTGGAAGTACTTTGACTCAGCAGGTAATCAGATTATCTCGTAAAGGACAACGAAGAACCTATTTTGAAAAGATTATTGAAATAATACTAGCCACCAGGCTAGAACTTAGACATACTAAATCAAAAATTTTAACATTTTATGCTTCTAATGCTCCTTTCGGAGGAAACGTGGTTGGTTTAGATATGGCTTCCTGGCGGTATTTTGGTAGAAATCCCAATGAACTGTCTTGGGCAGAAAGTGCAACATTAGCTGTATTACCTAATGCACCAAGTTTAATTTTTCCTGGGAAAAATCAAGAAAAACTCTTTCAAAAGCGAAACAGATTATTAAAAAAACTCTTTCAAAATGGTACAATTGATGAGTTGACCTATCAATTAGCTATTGAGGAAGAGTTACCTCAAAAACCGTATCGATTACCTCAAATTGCACCACATTTATTACAACGAATAACAAAAGATAATAAAGGAAAACGCATCGGTACAACCTTAAAAATAGACTTGCAACAAGAAGTAAATAACATTGTAAAAACACACTATAATAATTTACAGCAAAATCAAATTCACAATATAGCCGTATTAGTTTTAGAAGTTAAATCACGTAAAGTATTAGCTTATGTTGGAAATGCTCCTACAAATAATGCTCATCAAAAAGATGTCGATATTATTAACAAACCAAGAAGTACGGGAAGTATTTTGAAACCCTTTTTATACGCAGGAATGTTAGATGCCGGTGAAATTTTACCAAACACCTTAGTGGCAGATGTGCCTACTCAAATAGCTAGTTACAATCCTAAGAATTTCGATTTAGAATATGACGGGGCTGTGCCAGCGAGCAGAGCATTATCACGATCATTGAATGTACCGGCAGTTAGAATGCTGCAAAAATTCGGGTTGGATAGATTCCACCACTATTTAAAGAAATTAAAGCTAAAAGACATAAAATATAATGCCAATCACTATGGTTTATCTTTGATTTTAGGAGGCGCAGAAAGTAACCTTTGGGATCTATGCAAGAGTTATGCTTCTATGTCTTCAACTATAAATCATTATGACGATACACAAGGGAAGTATTATAAGAACGAGTTTGTAGAACCAATTTTTGATACTAATAATTCAATAGATTTTGGTGAAATTTCCAATGAGAAAACTTTGTTTGACGCCGGATCTATTTATCTAACGTATAAATCTTTAAAAGAGGTAAATAGGCCCGAAGGAAATGAAAATTGGGAATTTTTTGATTCTTCAAAAGAAATAGCTTGGAAAACAGGTACCAGTTTTGGTTTTAGAGATGCTTGGGCAATAGGTTCTACTAAAGATTACGTAGTTGGAGTGTGGGTAGGAAATGCCGATGGAGAAGGAAGACCTGGCCTAGTTGGTATTTCTACTGCTGCACCTATTTTATTTGATGTTTTTGATGTGTTGCCTAGAAGTAAATGGTTTACAAAACCTTTTGATGAAATGGACAAAATTCCGGTTTGTAATAAAAGCGGTTATAGGGCTTCAGAAATTTGCGAGCAAAAAGATTCCGTTTTTGTACAGCTCGCAGGATTAAAAACAAAACCTTGTCCAAATCATTTTTGGGTTCATCTAGATGAAAGAGAACAATATCAAGTTAATTCATCATGCTATCCAATTAATAAAATGAAACATAGAAGTTGGTTTGTACTTCCACCATTAATGGAGTTTTATTATCAGAAAAAGAATCCAACATATAAGGTTTTACCTAAGTTTGATCAGAATTGTTTATCAGAAGAAAAATCTATTATGGATTTTATTTATCCTAAAGAATCTATAAAGGTATTTTTACCTAAAGATTTTGATGAACAAAGGAATGATTTAGTGTTTAGGTTGGCACATTCTATACAAGACATAAAAATATTTTGGTATTTAGATGCCAATTTTATTGGTACTACACAAACATTCCATGAAATGGCAATTCATCCTAAATTTGGAAAACATACCGTTACTGTCATCGACGAATTAGGAAATGAATTAAAGAGAAATATAGAAATTACAGAATAACTTTTTGTTAATCAGAATCCAAACGGCTTAAATTCTTTCGATCTAAATTTGCATTTTCTGTACCTGATAGCTATTTATATAAATAGTTTTTTATACAAAGGAAATATAGTATCTTGGCAGTATTAATTAACATAACAACCCCCGACCCATGTTAAAGACTGTTCTTGTTGATGATGAGATCAACGCATTGGAGGCTTTAGAATGGAAACTAAACCGTTATATTGATGATATTCAAATTATCAAATGTAACTCTCCAATTGAAGCAATAGAAGTAATACAAGAGGAAAAACCCGACTTGGTTTTTTTAGATATAGATATGCCAGAGATGGATGGTTTTACAATGTTACAAAAACTATCATATACTAATTTTGACCTTATTTTTACAACGGCTCACGATGAGTTTGCATTACAGGCGATTAAAGTTTCTGCTTTAGACTATTTATTAAAACCTGTAGATAAAGATGAGTTAATTACAGCAGTTGATAAAGTAGTAGCTTCACGAAAAGGAAATCATTTAGAAGATAAATTACAATCGTTATTTTCTAATCTAAATAAAAGTGATAAGATCAATATATCTGCCGATGGGAAAATTTATTTGCTAGATAGAAATGATGTTATCATGTTAAAGTCCGATAAAAGTTATACGACTGTTTTTTTAGTAGATGACAAAAAAATATTAGTTTCTAAAACACTTAAAGAAGTAGAAAAAAAGTTTGAATACCCAGAATTTTTCAGAGTTCATAATTCATTTTTAATCAATATGAACCATGTCAAAGAATACTTAAAAAGTTTGGGTGGTGAGTTGATTATGAGTAATGGTATGAGTGCAAGTATAAGTAGAAATAAAAAGAACGAATTATTAGAAAGACTTTTTTAATTATCTTTTATGTTATTAGATTTTAGTTCTGAAATTTATTCTTGGATAAGGGGTGCTGTACTTATCCTGTCTATCTACCATTTAGCAATTTACTTTCAAAACAAGAATAAACAATTTTTATACTATAGCCTTTATTTACTTTTTTTCTTTCTTTATTTTTTAAAAGATGTTAGCATAACTAATTATTTATCTATTTATACCTATATAAATTTTTCTATTCAATTTTTAGGATATGCAGCATATGTAGCTTTTGCCAGAGTGCTTTTAAATACTTCAAAAAATATTCCGGAATGGGACAAGCTTTTGAAGCTTGAAATTATTATATTTTTGATATGTTCTGTGGTTTTTGTTCTTACTCAAATTATATCTGGGTATAGTTATCAGGAAAGGTTATTCATCCTACTCATGCCAATATTTACCGTTTTTTCAGTACTGACATATATAGTTCTAACAAAGATTAAAGGGAAACATGTAACTTATTTTATTATTGGTTCTTTAACTTATGTATTTCTGGCAAATATAAGTTTATTGGGACCATATGCTTTGGGTGAGGACTATTTTAAAGATCGAGGAGTGAATCCCATGTTTTTTACTTATATCGGAGCAATGATAGAAACGACAATGTTTGCGCTTATTATAGGATATAGAAATAGAATTTCTGATGAGAAAATAAAGAAATCTGAATATCAGTTAGCTATTAAAATAAGAGAAATGAACGATCTTAAAATGACCGTTCTACAAACCCAAATGGACCCTCATTTTTTGTATAACTCTCTGAATTCAATCAATAATTTTGTACTGAAAAATGACATTGAAACCGCTTCAGACTATATTACCAAATTTTCTAGATTAATTAGAGAAATTTTGAAGAATTCAGCGCGTTTAACCATTCCGTTGGAAGAAGATTTAGGCGTTTTAGGCCTATACGTAAAACTTGAACAGATGCGAATGACTGGCGGATTTGATTATATAGTAACAATTGATGATACAATTAATTTAAAAGAAATTGAAGTTCCACCATTATTTATGCAACCCTATATTGAAAATGCCATTTGGCATGGATTTGCAAATAAAAAAGACTATAAAAAAATTAGCCTTACAATTTATGATGAGGATGATAATATACGTTGCGAAATAATTGACAACGGTATAGGAATTGACAAAACAAAATCTCGTAAACAAAACCAAGATAACGAAAGAAAACCCTTCGGAATTAAAGCATCGGAAGACAGAATTAAAATGCTTCATGAAAACCTAAATGTATATGTAATCATCGAAGATATATCAGATGATAGGAATACAGGAACTATGGTAACTATAAAATTTCCTAAAAAAATATAATGATATCGTTAATTAAATGGTAATTATTTACCGTTTGTTTATTAAAATGCACCATTCATTAGTATTTTCCTTACAATCATTGTTTTCTTATAAAACTCATAAAAACAAAATGTAACTTTGATTGTAGTAATTCAAGCCCCTAAAATCCAATGTCAATAACTTCATTTTCAAAACCTTCAGATAGTGAAGTGTTACAAAAAATAGTTAAAAAAGATAATGTTATTGGTTTTGTTGGAAGGGGAAGTGTTTTTCAAAACGCCAAAGAAACACTTTATATTAGAACTGTTAAAATTAAATTGAACAAAGAAGAAGTATACCAAAAAGTTATTTACGCAAAAAAAGGAATAACTTGGTTATTTAAAGCTATTGAAAATCTAGCTCCAGTTAGTAATTCTGCTATGGAAAAGAATGAGTAAAATTTAAAACTATTAACTGGAGCTTTTTTGTTTTTTACCAATTTTTGGGAGAGTTCTATAAAAAGAAAATTTTAGAGTTGTTTTATCAAAAGCCTCAACATGAACCCTACTTCATTTTGAGGCTTTTTTCTTCCATGAATTTAAGGGTCTTTTACTTAATTGGGCATTGTAATATTTTTTTTTACCAGTCACTTCTTTTCCGAGCCATATAGGTTTTTTAAAATCTTCATCTTTATCTTTTAATTCAATTTCGGCAATGTATAATCCGAGATTCTCACTTAGAAATTCATCTATTTCAAAGATGTGATTTTCACTTTTTACTAAGTACCGAACTTTTTCTATTGGTTTAGTTTCACACAATTGTAGAAGCTGTTCGGCTTCAGTTTTAGAGATTTCTTTTTCCCATTCAAACCTACTAGTACCTTTAGCATACGACTTTCCTTTTATGGTAATATACCCAATAGTATCCACTACTCTTATTCTAACAACTCTATGTTTATTAGAATTTAAAAATCCTTGTTTTATATGGACTTTCTTAAAACAATCTTTTTTAAAATCGGTTGAAGCAAGTAAAAATTTTCGTTCAATTTCAATAGACATATTAATAGATCTTCTTGACACTAAAAATACATCTTTTACCGTTAATTAATTTTAAAAATATCATCTTTTGTTCGATATAATAATTACGATATAATTTAATTCTTAAGTAAAGGTTATGATCGTTCGTCTTATTAAGAAATATTGAGGTATATCTTTACTATCTTTGACAGGAATTATAATTAGAATTATGAAGAGTTATCTTTACGTATTTTTATTTTCATTCACACTTATTAGTTGGTCTCAAACCGATTTTAGTACTAATTGGGAAGACTTCTATTCATATAATAATATAAAAGACCTTATCAAAGTTGATTCTAAAATTTATGCAGTTGTTGATAATGCGGTTTTTGTATACGATGTTCAAACACAAGAGGTCCAAAAACTATCGTCAGTCCATGGTTTATCGGGAAAAACAGCAACCAGTATCCATTTTAGTGAAGCTTTTCAAAGAATAGTTATTGGTTATAGTACCGGCTTATTAGAAATTGTTGATGCAGATGGTAAAATAACAGTATCAAATGATATAGAAAGATTAACCATCACCGGTGAAAAGGGAATCAGGCATATTACTGAATATAATAACAAATTATATTTATCTACACCGTTTGCCATTGTAGTCTACGATATAGAAAATTTACAATTTGGCGACACTTATTTTATTGGCAACAATTCAACGCCAGTTAATATTAATCAAATTGCCATTTTTAATGGCCTTATTTATGCTGCTACAGAAATTGGAATTTTTACGGCAGATGTTACTGCGCAAAATTTGATCGACTTTAACAATTGGCAACAACCCCAAGGTGATTTTTTAGGTGATTTTAAAACAGTTTCTATATTCAATAATGAATTATTCACATCAAGAGATAATGGTTTTTATAGAATAAATAACCCAACTACACTCGGATTAATAAGTTTTTTGACCGATAATATCTTAAACTTAAAAGTTTCTGAAGAGTATATTACAGCAACTACCCGATCATCGGCTTATGTATATAATACTTCAATAGGTCAAGTGTTAGTTACAAATGGAACTGTAGAGTATAACTATATTCTAAATACCGCATATGCAGAAAATAACACGGTTTATTTAGGGACTACTGAATTCGGAGTTTTGCAACGTAGCTTTTCCAATACCATTGAACATTTCGAAATTCATCCTAAAGGGCCAACCTCAAATGACATTTTTTCTATTACGGCCGAAAATAATAATTTATGGGTTGTTTATGGCGGTTATGATGCTGCTTTTACTCCAAGACAGCAACAACTAGGGTTTAGCCATTTTAATGGAGAGGATTGGATCAATACGTCTTATAACCCCGCCTTTGCCGCAAGAGATTTAGTACATATAACAATCGATCCGAACCATGAGAATAAAGTTTATATAAGTTCTTGGGGACAAACTAATGATGGACAATTAGACGCAACCGGTGGGATATTAGTTGTAGAGGATGATGAGGTTGCTGTATTTTGGAATCAAACCAATAGTGGATTAGAAGACCTGGCACCCAATAACCCTAATTATCATAGTGTTAGAATTAATGGTACTGCATTTGATAATCAAGGAAATCTCTGGGTTGCTAATGCATGGATAAATAAAAAGCTCAAGAAATTATCAGTAAATGGTACTTGGAGTGAATTCGATTTAAGCTCATTGACAACTGATGAGGCTTTTGGCTTAACAGAATTAGCCGTAGATAGAGCAGGATCGATCTGGATAGGTACTAGAAGAAACGGTGTCTATATTTATAACGAAACAGGAGATAGAAAAAGAGCGCTGGTAACGGAAGCAACCAAGGGGTCTTTACCAGATCCGAATACCCGATCTGTAGTTGTTGATAGAAATAATAGAATTTGGATTGGAACAAAAAAGGGATTGGTAGTATTCTCTAATGCCGGAGGTATTTTTGATTCAGAGATTTATGATGCTGCACCAATCATTATTGATGATGATGGAATTCCTAAAAAATTATTAGGAAATCAGCCGGTAAATACTATTGCAATTGATGGCGCTGATAATAAATGGTTTGGAACCGATACCGGTGGTGTATTAGCAACAAATCCTTCAGGAAGAGAAACATTGTTTAATTTTAATAAGGATAATTCACCTTTACCATCTAACAAAATAGTTAAAATTAAAGTTGATAATACGAACGGGAAAGTATTTTTTGCCACAGACAAAGGTATTGTTGCTTTTAATAATAATGTTGCACCTTTCGGAGATAATTTAGGAGCGGTTTATGCCTATCCAAATCCAGTAAAAAAAGAACATTCCTTTGTTACTATTGACGGAAGAAATGGCACACATTTACCAAGAGGAACAAATGTCAAAATTTTAGACGCTGCAGGTCGATTAGTCCACGAAACAAATGTAATTGAAGGTCAAGAATTAAAGGGTGGAAAAGTTATTTGGAATAAAACCAATTTGGCTGGAACAAAAGTTGCTTCGGGTGTTTATATTGTATTATTAACTTTACCAGATAGATCTGAAACTTCAATTACCAAAATAGCAATAATTAACTAAAAATGGTTGCCACAACAAAAGCCATCGTTTTAAGTACCATTAAATACTCAGATTACGATATAATTGTAAAATGCTATACCGAATTAGGTGTTAAATCATATCTGGTAAAGAATATTTTTAAACAAAGAAAAGGAAAGTTATCACCTGCTTTTTTTCAACCACTGACACAATTAGAGATAACAGCTAATTATAATCCAAACAAAACATTACATTTTATAAATGAGGTTACTGTTAACTATTCATATACTACTATTTCTACAGATGTTGCTAAGCAAACGATAGCTGTTTTTTTGTCAGAAGTACTTACAAAAGCGCTTCGTGAAGAAGAAGCAAATGAAAAGTTATTTGCATATTTAGAAATTGTATTTAAATGGCTGGATACACATAGCATGTCGGCAAATTTTCATTTACTTTTTTTAATGAATTTGACAAAATATTTAGGGTTTTATCCTGAAAAAGAGAATGGCTCATTATATTTTGATTTAGAGGCGGGTAAATTCTCAAATCACAGAAGTTCTAATCAGTATATTTCAGGTGAAAATTTAGTACATTTCAAAACGTTGCTCGGCACAAATTTTGATGTATTACATGAGTTAAAATTTAATAAAAATGTTAGGCAAATGATATTGGAATATTTAATACAATATTTTCAATTACATTTGCCGGGATTCAGCAAACCAAAGTCCCTAGAAGTGTTAAAAGCGGTATTTAGTTGATTATGAAGAGATTTATTTTGTTTTTTATATACCTTACTGTTTACTCATCTGTAGCACAGACCATTACTATTTTGGATGCCGATACTAAATTCGCAATTAGTAATGTTGCAGTTTTCAATGAAGATCAAAGTAAGAGGGTTGTTTCTGACAAATATGGTAAAGTAAATATTTCTGATTTTGCTGTTAATGATATTTTAACTTTTACCCATATTGCGTATGTTGAATATGAATTGTTAAAAAGGGTAATAACGGGTAAAAAGATCATTTATCTACAAAGTAAAGCAGAACAACTACAAGAAGTTTTTTTATCAGCATCAAAAGGGAAAGAATTAAGAAAGCGAATTGCTGAGCAGGTAGCTGTTTTCTCAATTAAAGATATTCAAAAAACAGCCCCACAAACTTCTGCAGATATGCTTTCAGAAATACCGGGAATAAAAGTTCAGAAGTCACAATTTGGAGGTGGAAGCCCTGTTTTACGCGGAATGGAAGCCAACAGAGTATTGTTGGTTGTTGACGGGGTAAGAATGAACAATGCAATATATAGAAAAGGGCATTTGCAAAATTCTATTACTGTTTCGCCAAATATGTTAGATAGAACCGAAATTATTTTTGGTCCATCATCAGTAATGTACGGATCAGATGCGCTTGGGGGTATAATACATTATTTTACAAGAAAACCTAGGACAAATGATGTAGCTCATATTAATACCTCTTTTTTAACAAGATATAGTACTGTTAATGATGAAAGAACACTTCAGGGTGATGTAGAATTACAGTTCAAAAAATTCGCAACGTTTACAAGTGTTTCGTATAGCGATTTTGGAGATTTACGAATGGGCAAAAATCGCTCACATGGTTTTGAAGATTGGGGTCGCATATTAGAATATTCAAATAATACAGATAGTTTTTTTAATGAAAATACTGTGGTAAATTCAAATTCGAATATTCAACGAAATACAGGTTTTAATCAGGTAGATGTGTTACAAAAGGTTTTTATTCCTCTATCATCAAAAACGGAATTAACGTTTAATTTGCAATATGGCAATTCATCAGATATTCCAAGATTTGATAGACTTACAGAGCGCAGCGAGGGCGAATTGCGTTTTGCAGAATGGTATTACGGTCCGCAAAAGAGACTGCTATTATCATCTCAATTAGAATGGAAACCTGAAAAAAAATGGGTTGATCAAGGGACAATTACTATAGCTTATCAAAATATAGAGGAATCTAGAATAAATAGAAAGTTTACTAGTTTAGATAGAACTATCCGCAATGAAGAGGTTGATGTTTTTAGTATCACTAGTGATTTTTCTGTGTCCTTAACAGCATCCAATGATAGAATTTTATCTTATGGAGTTGAACTATCACACAATGATGTAACTTCAACACCCAAAGGGGAAACGTTAGAAATTGATGGCAATCAAATAACAGGTATTTCCGGTACATTTCCTGTTCAAGCCAGATATGCTGATGGAGGAAGCTCATATACAAGTGCAGCAGCCTATGTAAATTACAGACAAGATATTAGTAAAAGATCAACCTTAAATACCGGAATTCGATATACAAATACTAATTTAAAAGCAACATGGATTGATGATACATTTATAACCTTGCCCAGCAGTGATATTTCATTAAATAATTCTGCTATTACTTTAACAGCCGGTTATGTATATAAACCAATTTCAAATTGGCAGATAAATGGTGTACTTTCTTCAGGATTCAGATCACCAAATATTGACGATGTTGGTAAGGTTAGAGAAAAAGGAGGCGATGTTACAGTGCCTAATATCAATTTAAAACCAGAGTTTGCCTACAACGCTGAATTAGGAGTTATAAAACATTTTAACGAGCGTAAATTTTATGTTGGTTTAACCACTTATTATACGTTATTAGATAATTATATTATTCGTGAGAATTTTACCCTTAATGGAAGCTCAACTATGTTATTTGATGGTGAAGAGGGTAATATAGTTGCTAATGTAAATAGAGACCAAGCATATATTGTGGGTTGTACTTTTACCCTTAAGGGAGACATTAGTGATAGTTTCAAAACTAAAGCTTCAGCAACTTACACCAAAGGAAAGGCCTATGATACTAAAGAACCTTTATCTTCTATCCCTCCTCTATTTGGTCTGTTAGAATTTTCTTATGAAAAACAAAAATTTGAAGCTAGCTTAGATTTTAAATTTAACGGGCGTAAAAAAATAACCAATTATAATCTTAATGAGGGAATTGACAATCATATTCAAACTCCAATAGTAAACCCGGATGCAATTGAAGATATTGATAAATATTACGGTTCTCCATCTTGGTCAACACTCAATTTCAGCTCAAAATATAGGCTGTCAAAAAACTTAGACTTCATGTTTATGATCGATAATATTTTTGACGAACATTATAAAGAATTTGCTTCCGGAATAAGTGCACCTGGACGTAATTTTTCGTTTTCGGTAATGGCTAATTTTTAAAAGCAGCAGATATATTTGGTGTTGCTTTAGGTTTTCGGCGTTTTAAAGGAATGACAATACTAGCGCCAATTACTCCTCCTAAAGCAGTATATCCAAAATCCTTACTACTTCTAACACCATTAAACCATTTAGGATCAACAGCTTCTTTAATATAACCTACTGCTGAAGCTGTAGCAGTACCTATCAACCAAGCTTTAAATTTATTGTGGGTTTTTTGATAAACAAGGTATGAAACTGTACCCCCAATAACGGCACCAACAATAAGGTGCTCTGGATGGCCATTTTCAGACACGATTGACTGAGAATGTATTTGTAAACAAATAGTAAATAATAGAATTACAGAAACCTTTGTCATACTTTTAAAAAAAACTTTATTTAAAAGCATTTAACCCTGTAACATCCATTCCTGTGATCAATAAATGGATATCATGAGTTCCTTCATAGGTTATTACACTTTCTAAATTCATAGAGTGACGCATAATACTGTATTCACCGGTAATACCCATACCACCGAGCATTTGTCTTGCTTCTCTGGCAATATTAATAGCCATATCTACATTATTTCTTTTTGCCATAGATATTTGTGCTGTGCTTGATTTTCCTTCATTGCGTAACACTCCTAATCTCCAGGTTAAAAGCTGTGCTTTCGTAATTTCAGTGATCATTTCGGCTAATTTCTTTTGTTGTAATTGAAATTGACCTATTGGTTTACCGAACTGTATTCTTTCTTTTGAATAACGTAAGGCGGTATCGTAACAATCCATTGCGGCACCAATTGCACCCCAAGCGATTCCAAAACGTGCAGAATCTAAACATAGAAGTGGCGCTCCTAAGCCAGATTTTTTTGGCAATAGATTTTCTTTGGGGACTTTCACATTATCAAAAATTAACTCACCGGTGGAAGATGCTCTTAATGACCATTTATTATGGGTTTCAGGTGTTGAAAAACCCTCCATACCACGTTCAACAATTAATCCATGAATTCTACCATCTTCATTTTTTGCCCATACCACTGCAATATCTGCAAAAGGCGCATTAGAAATCCACATTTTAGCACCATTTAATATATAATGATCACCATTATCCTTAAAATTAGTTACCATTCCAGCCGGATTTGAACCATGGTCAGGTTCTGTTAATCCAAAACAACCCATAAATTCACCGGAAGCTAATTTTGGTAAGTATTTTTGGCATTGTTCTTCAGTACCATATTTCCAAATAGGATACATTACTAAAGACGACTGTACAGATGCTGTAGAACGCACGCCTGAGTCACCTCTTTCAATTTCTTGCATAATTAAACCATACGAAATCTGGTCTAATCCTGCACCACCGTATTCCTCCGGAATATAAGGTCCAAATGCACCGATCTCAGCCAAACCATTGATGATTTGTTTAGGAAATTCAGCTTTTTGAGCTGCTTCTTCAATCATTGGTGAAATTTCACGTTTTACCCACTCTCTAGCGGCATCTCTAACCAATTTATGTTCTTCGGTTAACAATTCATCTAAAAGATAATAATCAGGTGCTTGAAATAAATCTTGTGCCATTTTAATTGAATTAAATTTTGTCCAAATTTAAGGATTAAACTCTTTTTGGTTTCCTTTTTTTCTAAAATGTTTTATTGTTTACTTTTGCTGTTATATTTACAGATATAATTTAATCTTGAATATTCGTGACAACTTATTGAGAATCAATATATCTTTTGTCTCAGGATATTTTAGGAACCTTTTGTCAAAGTAGTATAATGATGCGATTTACATTTAAAAAAACGGAAAAGCTTAAAGGCAAAAAACTTATTGAACAGTTATTTGAAGATGGAAACTCGCTGTCTCAATATCCTATTAGGATGGTATATTTAAAGATTGAGCATTTATCTAATTATCCTATTCAAGCATCATTTTCAGTCTCAAAACGAAAGTTTAAGAAAGCCGTTGATAGAAATAGAATTAAACGATTAATGAGAGAGGCGTATCGATTACATAAACATATTTTATATCAAAGCGTAAATGATAAGCATATTATAATGTTTACCTATATAGACGAAAAAGAGTATAAATACGTTGATATAGAAGAAAAAATGATACTTTTATTGGAGAAATTCATTGAAAAAATAAAGAATCAATAGAGTTAAATGTCCCTAACAAAAAAATTATTATCATATTTTTTTGAATGATTATTCCATTATGGAAAGTTTTGTGTGACCATTGAAAAACAAAAACAAACGAACAAATGAAAAAGATAAAACAATTTGGTTTTATTGCCTTAATTGTAACTGTATTTACAGTTTCTGTAGGTTATAAATCTGATTTTTTTGAAGTTGCCAAACAGATAGAAATATATACTACATTATTTAAAGAATTAAATATGTACTATATCGATGAGACCAATCCTGCTGCCTTGACGGAAAATGCTATTGACAATATGCTGAAAGATTTAGATCCTTATACCAGGTATTATGATGAACAAGGTGTTGAAAAAGCAAGGATTAATGCAGCTGGAGCGTATGGTGGTATTGGTGCAACTACTAAAATAATCAACGATAAATTAATAGTGACAGAACCCTATGAAAATGCGCCTGCCGATAAAGCCGGAATTAAGGCCGGAGATGAAATTATACAAATTAACGATATCACTATAAATGAAGAGTCTGTTAAAGATGCCGTTTTGCTGTTAAATGGTACCTTAAACTCTACAGTTGCTGTAAAAATTAAGAGGAATGATAAGGTCTTTAAATCTGAATTGACCAGAGAAACTATTGATGTTGACCCTGTTCCATATCATCAAATGCTAGATGATGAGGTTGGTTATATTTCGTTCATAAAGTTCAATGAAAAAGCTTCAACCAGAGTTAAAGAAGCTTTTGATGATTTGAAGGCTCAAGGAATGAAAAAATTGATCTTAGATATAAGAGGTAATTTAGGAGGATTACTCAATGAAGCTGTTGAGATCACTAATTTTTTCGTACCAAAAGATGAAGTTGTTGTAACTACAAAAGCAAAAGTAAAAAAATGGAGTGATACTTATAAAACTAAAAGAGAACCTTTAGATTTAGAAATTCCAATAGTAGTATTAATCGATCATTTTTCAGCTTCAGCTTCAGAAATTGTGGCGGGTTCTTTACAAGATTTAGACAGAGCGGTTATAGTTGGGGAGCGTTCTTTTGGGAAAGGATTGGTACAACGCTATCGAAAATTAACCTACGGGACACAACTTAAGTTGACAATTTCAAAATATTATACACCCAGTGGAAGATGTATCCAAGAATTAGATTATACCCATAGAGATGAAAAAGGTAATGTACCTAAATTTTCTGATAAAAAAATAAATTCTTATAAAACTAAAAACGGTAGAACTGTTTATGACGGTGGGGGTATTGAACCAGATATAAAATTAAAAACAGTTGAAAGAACGAATGCTACAAAGGCATTGATAAAATCTGAAGCTATTTTTAATTATGCTACAAGTTATTATAATAAGAATAACAATGTTGCCACTTCGAAAGATTTCATTTTATCTGATAAAGACTATCAACATTTTTTAGATTATCTAAATGGTGCTAATGCCGTTTTTGAAACGGATACTGAAAAAAGATTAGCAGATGCGCTTAAAGCTTCAGCAAGTGAAGGATATGTACCTAAAATAGAACAAGAATATCAAAGTCTTCTAGATAAAATTAGAAAAGAAAAAGTGAAGGAACTAAGCTCTAATACGGCTGAAATAAAAGAATTACTTACAAATGAAATTGTGAGAAGATATTACTATAAGAAAGGAGAATACATCCATAAAGTACATCATGATTTATCAATAATTGATGCGGTTGAAATCTTAAAAGATGAAAATAAATATCAAAAAACTCTAAAGTAACCCAACAGACAAGTATTCAATTAATACCTTTGTTTAAATTTTTTTAATGAGAATAATTAAACAAACCAAATCTCAAGAGTCTTCAAATGCTATAGAACGGTTATATATTACCATGCGGCATTTGTTTAATAGAGGATTTTATAAGCCAATGGGAATTTCGGGAGAGACCCTCCGAGCATCTTTATTGCTGTTACGCCCTGAAATATATGGCTCAATAGCCGAAGAGAAGGCAGAATTAGACGGTTTATTGTATATAATAGACAGATTACCTGAAGGTATTGAAGAATGCCAGTTCATTAATCTTACTGCAGACGAGGGGTATAATGAATCACATTTTAAACCTATAATTCCGCCCAAAAGACGTCGAAATTGTTATCGTATAGATAAAGACCAGATGAACATTGAAATTACAAGAGGGCGTTCTGAAATTTATGATATTCTTACACACTTAACCTTTTTATTTATTGAATCTCATAAGATAAAAAACAGGGTTTTAATTAGTGAAGATGGTAAAACTATTCGTGAATGGGAGTATTTAGAAGATATCGTAATAAATAATAAAAAATTATCTAATAATGAACGAGAAGTTAGCTTAACACATATTGCTGGCATTTTAGGAAGAACTTTTAATGAGGTTAAAAATATTGATAAGGCATTTTCACAAAAAGAGTATCCAAATAAATTTTTTCACTGTATTTTTTGGATGGGTAAACTCGCTATCCAAGAAGCTATTTTTAATGAAAAAAGAACAATCACGTTTAGCTCTACCTTAAGAGAAAGCATTGGCCATCATATCTATGGAGAAAAATGGGCAACCCATATAAAGCAAGTCTTAGAACAAGAAAAGTTAATAAATAGACCAATTCATATTATAAGCGCCAATATGCATAGCGTAATGAATTCTATTTATGCACCGATTTTTTTGACTAAAGAAGTAAAAGAATATAAAGAACTGGCATTATTTGAACTGTTAAGTGATGATGACAGTGAGGCATTAAGAAAAAAAGTGAAAGAACAAGCCTCTAAAACAGGGTTGACCTATGTAAAAGACACTTCAGGTACCAATATCAATGTTCAAATTATTGATACATCTAAAATTGATTTTGATAAATCAGCATATACTCTGGGTAAGAACAGTAAAGAAGGCGATAAACCGGTATTAATTGTAATGGACTATGCATTCGGAGAGCAAGCGTTTGAGACTATGGATGAGTTGTTAAAACCCTACATTTGTAAAAACAACAAGAAACATTATCTAAATGTTGAGTCTGTTTCAATCATGGGTAAAGCCGGAATTTTAGAAGGAGGTAAAAGTGATATTATGATACCATCAGCACATATTTTTGAAGGGACCGCTGATAACTATCCTTTTGAAAATGAACTAAAGAAAGAAGACTTAGAAGGTTTTGGTATTGATGTCTATGAAGGATCAATGGTAACTGTGCTCGGTACTTCATTGCAAAATAAAGATCTATTGACGTTTTTTCATGATTCTACATGGAAGGCTATTGGATTAGAAATGGAAGGAGCACATTATCAAAAAGCGATACAATCGGCCTCTAGAATAAGAGGAAATATTTCGAAAAATGTTAAAGTAAGATATGCATATTATGCATCAGATAATCCTTTAGAAACAGGAAGTACTTTGGCATCAGGAGGTTTGGGTACCTCAGGAGTTAGACCAACCTATGCAATAACCCAAAAGATATTAGAACAAATATTTTAACTATTTAAAATGGCAGAACAAAATATACCTCAAGACGGTGAAGTAGATTTAGGAAGTTTATTTAAAGTTATTGGTAAGGGATTTCAAAACCTTTTTAAGTCCATTGGTCAATTTTTCAAAACTATATTTCACTTTTTAATTTTATTTCTTCTTTTTTTAAGAAATAATATGTTAAAATTAGGCATTGCCATGTTTATTGGTGCTACAATAGGCTTGTACTTAGATTTAACACAACCTAAATTATATTCATCTACAATGATTGTTGAGCCTAATTTTAAAAGTGCTCAGCAATTGTATAAGAATATTAATTTTTATCACGAATTAGTAAAACAAAAAGATTCAAGTTTATTAGCACAGACTTTAAAGATTTCGGAAAATGAAGCTTCTAAATTAAAAGGGTTTTATATAGAGCCCATCAAAAACCAGAATGAAAAATATCAATTTTTCAACGATTTTATTCAAGATATTGATACCACTACAATAAGAAATATTGATATTAAAGAGTTTAAAAAAGGATTTTCTGACTATAATTATAACTACCATCAGATAAAAGTAAAATCATTCAGCAATATTATTTTTGAAAAACTAAGCATCCCTATAATCAGCTCAATCGAAAATAATCCTTATTATAAATATCAAAAAAAGATCAATGATGAAAATTTACATCAAAATGAAAGGGTATTAGTAAAGTCATTACGTGAAGTAGATACTCTCAGAAAAATATACAACGAAGTACTGATTACTGAAGCAAAAAAAATGGAAACAGGTACCAGTATAACCTTAGCACAAGGAGTTAAAAAAACTGAAGAGATTGAATTATTTAACCAAAGTTTAGAGTTAAATGAGGAGTTGATTGATAATAACAAAGAAAAGGCTGAAACAACTGAAATACTAAACGTTGTATCAACTTTCAGTAAAGTTGGAATTAAAGAAAGAGGCTTACAAAAAAAATGGACCTTTGTTTTGGGCTTAAGTTTAGGTTTAGCAATGTTGACATTTATTTTGTTTAGACAATTAAATTCTTATTTAATAAATTATAGAAAATAGATTAAAGCTAAACAGAGTGATATTCTAACTGGCTTTTATTTGATTTAACTTCTTTTTTGCTAGAAACAAATAACGAATAATCATTTCTCACAAAATAGCTTTTTTAATATTTAAAAATCAAATTGTTATGTTTATCGCAATGAATTTCAAGGCAAGCTTTGGAAAGGTTAGTATTGTAATTTTAAGAAGTAATCTATATGAAGGGTTTTTTAAAATTTTTATTTAGTCTATTTGGCATTAATATAGGCCACTCTGTTAGTAAAGAAGAAGTTGTTTTGTTTATCAAAGATTTATGGCCTCAAAACACAAATTTTGAACTTATCAGATTGGGCCCTAAAAGTGACGGAGGATATTTAGTACCAAATGATTTAGACAATATTGAAGCTTGTTTTTCACCTGGTGTGGATTTGATTAGTGATTTTGAACTTGAGTGCTATAACCGAGGAATGCAAATATTTTTGGCCGATAAGTCTGTCGACAAACCGAACTTAAAAATAGCTGATGAAGAATACCATTTTACTAAAAAATTTATTGGAACAATTAATAATGAAGATTTAATAACCATAGATCATTGGATATCTTCTGCAAAAATTGATGCTAAATCTGATTTATTATTACAAATGGATATCGAAGGGCATGAATATTCTTCTTTATTAACTATATCTCATACACTAATGAAGAGGTTTAGAATAATTGTAATTGAATTTCATGATTTAAATAAAATTTGGAATAAAGAATTTTTCAGACTTGCTCAAAGTGTTTTTTTAAAGATTTTAGATACACATGTTTGTGTACACATACATCCAAATAATTGCTGTGGTATGGATGTGCAAAAAGGAATAGAAATACCAAGAGTAGCAGAATTTACATTTTTAAGAAAAGACCGAATAACATCATTAAGTAATTCAACAAAATTTCCACATAATTTAGATTTTGATAATATTGATGGGAAAAGTATTGATTTACCTAAAATATGGTATAAACAAAGTTAAATTTTATACAGTTAGATTTCATTTTGGATAGAAAAAATAACATCTTTAAGAAAAATATAGTTTCTATCTTTTTTTATAAATTGATTTCACTACTATTTGTCTACCTAACTGTTCCTTTGTTAATTAAAACACTAGGGGTAGACCAATATGGTATTTGGATAACTATTTACTCAATATTTGGCTGGATTTATTTTTTAGATTTAGGCATAGGTAATGGCTTGAAAAATAAATTGACCATAGCATTTTTAACGAATAATAATGATGCTAAGGAATATATTACAACATCTTATTTATGCTTATCATTTATTGCTATTCTTTTTTTTATTGTATTCAGTACATTGATATACTTTCTAAATATAGGCGCTTTGTTAAATATTCAATTGGAAGAATGGTATTTAAAAACACTATTTTTTATTACGTTACTATTTTTTGTATTCGTATTTGTATTAAGTATTTATAAGCAATTTTTTTATGCGCTACAAAAATCGTCTGTTGTTGAACTTTCAATGATGATTTATAGCGGTATAGTATTTTTGTTATTGTATTTATTCATGCAATATTTTAAGTCTTCGTTAATTTCAACAACCATTATTTATGGCGTATCAAATATTTTAATATGCCTTATATTTACTTACTTTTTTTTTAGAGGCAAACGAGAATTTTTATTTTCTTTTAAAAACTTTAACGTACAAAAGATAAGAGAATTAAGCGGAATAAGTATTGATTTTTTTATTATACAGATTTGTGTATTAATTATCTTAGCAACTGATAATATATTGAATATAACATTACTTGGGCCAGCAGATGTAACATCGTATAATAATGTGTTTAAATTATTTCAGTTATTCTTGATAATTAGCACCTTAATTCAAACACCTCTTTGGTCATTATATACAGAAGCCTATCATAATAATGATATTAGATGGGTAAGAAGAACAATTAGGAAGTTGAATTATTTATTATTGCCATTAATTTTATTAGTTGCATTAACCATATATTTGGGACCAAAAATATTGGAGCTTTGGATTAATGAAGAAATTTTTTATGACTCAAAACTGTTGATATTTATGGGATTGTTTGTTATTATTCGAATTTATGGTGAAATCTATCTTACATTTTTAAATGGTATTGGTAAAATACGATTACAATTATTTGTTTCTATTTTTGCTGCTATTATAAACATCCCATTGTCAATTATTTTTGTAAAATCCTTTGATATGGGAAATAGTGGAATAATACTTGCAACGGTTATTAGCATGTCTCTTTATGCTGTTGTAATGCCAATTCAAGCTGTTTCGATTCTAAAGAAAAAGGATCTATTGTATATGGTCAAAAAGAATGATAGTGACTAGTATTTTAGTTTGGGCGATTAATAAAATTAATAAAATATTTGGAAGAGATTCGAACAAATTTCTAAAGCACATTACTGGTTTAATCCATATTGGTGCTAATACAGGTCAAGAAAGGAATTTATACAAAAAGCACGGTTTAAATGTAGTGTGGATTGAGCCAATCCCAGAAGTTTACAAAAAAATTAAAAAAGAATATAAAAAACAAAAAGCAATAAAAGCGCTAGTTACAGATAAGAATAATAAAGAATATAAATTCAATATTGCAAATAATGGTGGAGCATCTTCCTCTATTCTAAAATTAGAAAAACATAAAGATATTTGGCCAGATGTTTTTTACGAAGAAACTATTTTATTAAACAGCGTAACCTTAGAAAGGTTGATTGAGAAAGAAAATATAAAAATTAAGGACTATCAAGCTTTAGTTCTTGATACGCAGGGGTCAGAATTATTAGTTTTAGAAGGGAGTATTTCTGTATTAAAACATTTTAAATATATAGCCACTGAAGTAGCGGACTTTGAATCATACAAAGATTGCTGTACCCTTAGTGACATTAAAAAATTTATGAAGCAACACAATTTTCAAGAAAATTATCGTTCGAAATTTGCAGAAAGTACAAAAGGGGGAAGTTATTTCGATATTCTTTTCAAAAGAATAGATTAATACAGATAAAAACGAATTTCCTTTTAAATAATTTTGTGAACCACAATAAGTGTTAACCTTTAATTTTCAAAATTGTAAATTCGTCTAATTCAATAGAAAGAATTAATTATGTTTAAAGTGAAAGACATAGGTTTCCCAAATTTTTTAGAAGACGAGTATTCTTTAGAATGGCATATGAGTAGAAATGAACGCTATGCTTTCATAAAATTATTGGAAAAAATAAGACCAAAAGTTGCTATTGAAATAGGATGTTTTAAAGGAGGAAGCCTAGAAGTTCTGAGTAAATTTTCAGGAAAAGTCTATTCAATTGATATTGATTATAAGGTAAAAGAAGATCTTGATGGTAAATTTGAAAATGCCGAAATACACATAGGTGATTCTGCGATAGTAGTCCCAGAAATATTAGAAAAAATTGACAGAAACAATGAAGAGTTAGAGTTTGTACTTATAGATGGAGAGCATACATACAAAGGTGTAAAACAAGATATTACTCATTTTTTAAAATATACACCCCAAAAGACTCTTTTCATTATTTTTCATGATAGTTTTAATCCTATATGTAGAAAAGGTATTCGAAAAGCAGATTATAATGCTTCTGAGTATGTACATTATGTAGAAATAGACTTTATAAGTGGCATTTTTAACCCAGGTAAATTATTTAGGCAAATGTGGGGAGGACTAGCTTTAGTTGTTATGAAACCTGAAAAAAGAAAGGAAGGTATTGAGATAAATGAATGTCAAAAGAAGCTATACAATTCAATTTATTGGCAATCAGTTCATGTGATTACCGACAGAGTACAATTTTTGAAACCATATATTAAATTGCTAAAAAATAAATTTTTGAACTGATTCAAGGATGGATAAAGAAAATAATGAGATTACGTTGGTTTCTATAATTACGGTTTCTTATAATAGTTCAAAGACAATAGAAGATACTATTAAATCAATTTTAAACCAAACCTACACTAATATTGAATATATCATTGTAGATGGAAACTCTACCGATAATACAATTGATATTTTAAAATCTTCGGCAAAACTGTTTGAAATACGAAATATAGATTATCGATGGATTAGCGAGCCAGACAAAGGGATATATGACGCCATGAATAAAGGAATTTTTATGGCAAAAGGTGATATTATAGGAATTATTAATAGTGATGATTGGTATAGTGACGATGCTGTTATAGAAGCGGTCAAAACTCTTAAAAATGAAACCTTTGCCATTGTTTCTGGAGAAAGAAGAAAAGTAAAATTTAATAAAAAACCGTATGGTGTTTATTACAATAAAAAAGAGATAAAAAGTTATATTCATAAAGTTATGCCTATAAACCATGCAGCAACATTTGTGCATAATACAGTCTATGAAAAAGTAGGTGTTTTTGATACAAGATATAAGTTATCAGCAGACTACGATTTTATTTATAGAGCATTCAACGCAAGTGTAAACTTTATGTTTATAGATAAAATAATTGTAAATATGAGAAATTCTGGTGCTACTGGTCAATTAAAGAATCTTTCGGTAACAGCAAAAGAAGACCTGCATATTCGTAAAAAAAACAAGGTAAAGTTTGCACAATTTTATTATATAAAAAGATTAGGATTTAATATTTTAATAATTATTAGAGACACCTTGAGAAATATGATTAATAAAGACTAAGCTCTTATGATAAAAAAGCTATTTTATTTATTTATCTTTTTTGCACCCTTTACCAGCTTTTTTGCATTGTCAGCTTGGTTACGTCTTCCTGTGGTTATTAATCAAATATTATTTATTTTTTTGATAATTGGTATTTTCCAGCATAGTTTTGTAAAAACGAAGTGGATTGTAAAAGAAGATTTATATCTAGTTGCTTTTTTAGTTTTGGTTTGGCTTAGTTTTGTGTTAGGTTTTAGGGAGAAAAGAAGCTTTAATCATTCTTTGGCATATACTAACAGCATCTTATTTTACTTTTTTTTATCAAAATATATCATTTCGCAATTTAAAATCTCATCTCTAAGAATTGCCAAAGTTATTTATTGGTCATTTATTACATGTTCCTTTATTATTATCGTAGATTTTATAGGTAAAAATTATTATGATTACAGTTTACGTTCAACATTTTCTGAAGTAGATGGTGTTATCAGTAATATGGATTATTTTATCAGGGCAGGGATGTTTCGTGTTGGGGGTGTTGCTGAAGAACCTGGGCATATGGCCATCTTTTATAATATTTATTTTGGAATTGCATTATTTTATATTCACCAAAGAAGTACTTCTAAAAAATATATATGGATAAGTATTCTCTTTTTGATCTCTCATTTTGCTATAATGTCTAATGCTGGAATTGTGTTACCCATTATTGCTGTAATTAGTATTTTTTTAATAAATAAACTTTCAAAATTAAAAATAACATCAAAACAGCTTTTTTGGCTACTAAGTATATTTGCCCTTATATTGGTTGTTTCAACTGTTTTGTTATTTTTTGATGTAGGTCAAAACTCACAAACATTGGAGGCATTTTTCAATAAAATTTTCTTTAGCGAAACAGCAGAATACTCATCAAGTGGACAAAGATTAAAACAATGGGATAGAGCCTTGTCTAATTTTATTAAGCATCCTATTTTTGGTAATGGGCCGGGGTATGGTGTAAATGAAGATCCTGAAGGGTATTTGAGTGTATATTTAACAATTCTATCTGATATTGGTATAATAGCTTTTTTACTTTTTATTTCATTTCAAGGCGCTCTTATTCAAAAAATAATGAAAGTAAAAAATACTATTCGCAATTTTATACTTTTTTGTATTATCACTACGTTTTTTCATTTGATAATTATAGCTGATTTTTATCACGCCCCTTTATGGATTTTATTTGTTTTTATTCAATTGGTTTATAAAGAGCAAAAAGAAGTTGAATTATGAAAATTGTTCATGTAATAACGGCTTTTGGAATTGGTGGAGCAGAAAAACTCTTGTTGAATATTATTAATAAACAAATCGTTGATCATGAAGTCCATTTGGTCTATTTAAAAAAAGTCGATGATTTACGACCTCAATTACATGAGAAAGTAATAATTAAGAACATTCCTTTGTCATTTATTGTTTCAAAAAAATTAAGAAATTATTTTAAAAATGTACATCCAGATATTATTCATACGCACTTAGGGCATGCAGATATTTTGGGTATATGGGGTTCAAGAAATCTTGACAGCAAAGTATTTTGTACTATGCACAATATCTCTTTTAAAAATAATAGTTTGGATAAAATAATTTTCAAATTATATAAGTTCCTATTTTTAAAAGTTTCTAAACAAATACAGGTAATTTCAATATCAAAATCTGTGGAGAACCATGTTATAGATAAATTGAGCCTACCCAGAGAGCAATCTCATTTATTGTTTAACGCTATTTCTAGAGGAGTTAATACTGAAAGTATAGAAAAGATAAAAATTGACTTAAAAATTCCACAAGGAAAAATAATATTACTTTTTGTTGGAAGATTGACAAAACAAAAATCTATAAAAACGCTACTAAAATCTATTAAAGTACTAAAAGAAAACGGGTATGGAGAATTGATTCAATTATTGATAGTTGGTAAAGGTAGATTAAAAGAATCTTTAGAGTTGTTAAGTAATGAATTATTGATAAGTGATTTGGTTAGGTTCGAAGGAGAAACTTCAAGCGTGGATAATTACTTCAAAATTGCAGACATATTCATTCTCCCATCTATCTGGGAAGGTTTCGGAATAGTTATTTTAGAAGCTTTCAGATCTAAATTAGCTGTTATAGCAAGTAATGTTGAAGGTCCTTCAGAATTAATTTCTCATGATGAAAATGGCCTATTATTTAAACCAAAAGATCATTTGGAACTGTCGGGTCAAATAGTTAAACTAATTGATGATGAAAACTTAAGAAAAAAAATGGCCCATAAAGGATTTGAAAGTTTAAAAAAAAATTATCAAATAAATACCTATGTTGAGAAATTAAATAGATTATATACAAGATCATTAAATGGATAAGATTAATAACATAAAAAGAAATTATTATTTGGACAGTTTTTCTCTACTGCTTTATATACTTGTGTCTTTTTCTTTTCCAACTATTTATAAAGTGACGATTCCGTTAATAATCGGTATCACTTTGTTTCAAATTTATAGATTAAAAAGCAATAAAATTACCTCATTATATTTTTCAAACACGTATTTTAATTTGTTGGTTTTCTCTTTAGTGTTCTTTAGAAGTGTCCATACAATTATACTTGTAATCAATATATGTTTTCACTTGTATTTAATTTTTAAAAATAATCCAATCCCTAAAGTTAAAATAACAAAGCCAGAGGCCTATGTTTTTATTTTTTTTGGATTAATTTTATTGAATTACCTAATTTTTGTCCCTAATCTGAGAGGTGTAGAAACTTATTTGTATCTTATTCTTTATCCCCTTTTATTCTTGTGTATAAAAATTCAACCCTTTTTTTTAAGTATTTATAAAGCGATAAATATTTATATTACTGCTATAATTATTGCGACAATTTATTTAATTACTATCAATATTTTCTTTGATAAATTAACACTATCAACTAATACTTTTTTTTCAGATTATTTAGGAATTATTCATGTCTATTTTGGAATATTTATTGGTCTGGCTATTTCGTTTTTATTAGCTTTAAATACTCAACAAAAAAAATATGTTACGAGAAATTCAGATTATTTTATTATTACTTTTTTAATAATAATTTTAGTTTATATCGGTGCAAGAATGGCACTGTTAGGAGTTTTTCTAATAATGGTTATTACCATCTATAAAAAAATACAATTAGCATGGTATAATAAAAGTATGATATTAGCAATAGTAATGGTGGGTATGTTTGTTATAAGCTACAATACAATACCAAGAGTTAAAAGAGGGTTAGATTCTATTGAAAATATATATGCTTCCGTAAAAACTAAAAATGAAGAAGACCTTATCAAAAATTCATGGAGAAACATGTATAGTAGATATTTGGTCACAAAATATACAATTAGAGAAATTAAAGAAAACTATTTACTGGGAATTGGTAATAAAAATGTAAAAGATCAGATAAGCACTAGAATAACTAACGATGGATATAAATATTTTGAACCAATAAATACTCATAATCAGTATTTACATTTTTTAGTCGGTATGGGTATTCCCTCGTTTCTATTTTTTATATGGATGCTAGTTTATTTTTATAAAAATTATTCAAATACTTCTTTTGCATTATATTTTTTGATATTCTTTCTAATTATTATGCTAACAGAATCTATTTTGGTTAGGGTAAAGGGAATCTCTGTTTTTTACTTATTTTACCTTATCTTTTCATATCAAGAGAAAAAGTCATTTCATGTTTAAAATTGTTCACATAGCAAGACCTATTGCAGGAGTTGGTGTTTATGTTGATTTACTGATAAACCATATTGATGACACAAGATTTAAGAATTTTTTGATAAGTAACCATAGAGACAAAAATTTTGAAGTAATTACAGGATCATTAAAGAACACATCTCAATTTCACGTAAACCTCAAAAGAGAAATTAATATAATTAAGGACATAAAATGTCTATTAGATATTATTAAATTGATAAGAGAAATTAATCCTGATATTATTCATTGCCATAGTGCCAAAGCGGGATTTCTAGGGAGAATAGCAGGAGCTTATTTAAAAATACCTACTGTATACACACCTCATGCATTTTCATATTTAAGTGGAGAGAATAAATTAAAAAGAAATCTTTTTAAAAATCTAGAAAAAATATTCCGCGTATTTCCATCAAAAATAATAGCATGTTCAAAGTCAGAATATAATAGAGCCATTTATGATTTGCAATTCAATGAGGATAAACTATTTATTTGGAATAACTCAATTGAAGATATCACAGAATTTTCACCTTCAAAAGTGATTGAAAACTTACCTGAAAAATTTATATGCTCTATTGGAAGACCCTCTTATCAAAAAAATATAGAAATGTTATTAGAAACGATGTCTCAAATAAAAAAGAGTACTGAAGATATACATTTAGTTTTATTGGGAATAGGTTCACCTTCTCACAGATTGGATAAACTTAAAAAATTCATTAAGAAAAATGATCTGAGTAGTAATATTACATTAATCCCTTGGCTTGAAAGAGCTGAAGTCATGAGTATATTAAAAGCTTGTTATGTTTATGTTTCATCATCTAGATATGAAGGGCTTCCATATTCAATAATTGAGGCCTTATCCTTAGAAAAACCATGCGTAGTAACCAATGTGGATGGGAATAAAGATTTGATCGTTAATAAATATAATGGATATACCGTGGAAGTTGAAGACACACAACACATGGCTGAGAAGATTATTTTAATGTATAATGAAAGCAATATTGTAATGGAAATGTCAAAAAACTCAAGAAAAGAATATCTGAATAAATATAATATTGAAAATAATATACATAGACTTGAGAAATTTTATACATCAGAGATAGGTTAATTATGTAAGATAAAACGTAAATTTAAGCGCTCAAATCACTTATTTTATTCGATAGTAATAACGTACTTAAAATTTATTTTTGAAAAAAGGAAACTCATATTTTATCAGACCTCTATTTTTATTGGCTGACCTTCTAATAATAAATGGAGTAATACTATATATTTCAGACAAACAATTCTTCAATTTCCATTTTGTAACTTATATTTCACTTTTTTGGATATTTATTTCCTTTTTTTCAAACTTCTATAAAGTATACCGTTTCACGTTAGTATACAGAATATTTAGTTTGTTATTTGTTCAATTTTCTTTATTCACTTTAGGGTATTTAACATATTTCACAATTTTTAAAGAAGGCGAGGTAATACATAACCAGTTTTTAATTTTAACATCAATTTTAGGGGGAATAGCCTTGTTTAAATTCATTTCTTTTTATACATTAAAAAGATACCGTCTTGATGGTAAAAATTATCGGAATGTAGTTGTAATTGGTTTAGATGTTACCTCAAAAGAAGTAATCAAACTATTTAAAGATAAAGTAGATTTAGGATATCGATTTTTCGGATTTTTCTCTGATAAAGAAAGTAGTCAGAAAGAATATTTAGGAAATCTAAGTCAAAGTTTTAATTATATATTAGACAATAATATTGATGAAATATATTGTTCACTATCTTCATTAAAAAAAGAACATGTAAGTAAATTTAAAAAATTTGCCAATAATCATGATAAGGTAATTAAGTTAATTCCAGATTCAACCGAGTTGAACAGTAAAAATTTTGGTTCAGAATACTATGGTAATATCCTTGTTTTAAATGTAAAAAAATTACCCTTTGAATCTTCTGAAAATCATTTTATAAAAAGGTTATTTGATATTATTTTCTCTCTCTTAGTAATTGTTTGTGTTATGTCATGGTTGACCCCAATATTATGGATCATTGTTAAAATTGAATCTAAAGGCCCATTGTTTTTTAAGCAAAACCGAGAAGGATTGGCCGGACATCAATTTGCCTGTTACAAGTTTCGTTCTATGAAATTAAATTCAATGTCAGATAAAATGCATGCAACGAAAAATGATGAAAGAGTAACACGAACAGGTTCCTTTCTGCGAAGAACGAGTTTAGATGAATTACCTCAATTTTTTAATGTGCTATTTGGTGATATGAGTATAGTTGGCCCGAGACCACATATGAGTAGTTTGTCATTTGAATATCAAAAAGATATTGATAACTATATTGAAAGACATGCGGTGAAACCGGGGATTACAGGATTGGCTCAAATTAGTGGATATAGAGGAGAAGTTAGAAAGAAATCTGACATTAAAAACAGGGTAAGATTAGATATATTTTATATTGAGAATTGGTCTTTCTTTTTAGACATAAAAATCATTGTACAAACGGTATTGAATATTTTTAAGGGAGAAGAGAAAGCATACTAAACTTATATGTCAGATAAAGACGAAATAACAATAACAGCTACTATTGTACTATACAATGATAATGTGAATGA
>Ga0209633_10001041_pt1 | contig 29907 bp, 32 predicted proteins | sample Cruoilmetagenom1_FD_187290 | JGI IMG/M metagenome (GOLD analysis project Ga0209633, IMG submission 187290) | Oil polluted marine microbial communities from Coal Oil Point, Santa Barbara, California, USA - Sample 1 (SPAdes) (version 2) | ecosystem: Environmental > Aquatic > Marine > Oil seeps ... | reverse complement strand
TCATCTGAGAGTGGTCCGGAGAATTCCCGATTAATTGATCTCCGCTGAATCCGGTATCATCAATCTTCGTTCCCACATAGACTCCAACGGCAAATACTAAAATCAAAGTCAACAAATAACCGATACTACCACCGCGTTTTTTCTTATTGGAACCTGCAATAATGAGTTTTGGTTTTAATTCTTTCATCTTAGCACTCCCATATTACCCCCCCCTACGATGATGAACTATCACGAACCCTATTCCTCTCTGGTGCCGAAGGGGGGATTTGAACCCCCACGAGCGCAGTGCCCACTGGATTCTGAGTCCAGCGCGTCTACCAAATTCCGCCACTTCGGCATATTTGGCAAAGAAAAACCCAACCGCTCACTAAAGATTATCATATATACTTTAACCCCGCTATAGTTATTTTGGTCTCTAAAGCACATTAATTAATCATAGTTTTATTAAAGTTTTATTAAAATTTTAGTCCGCTAAAGCGCAAATATAGCTATAGGTTGCAAGACTAAGGTTGGGATAGAACTCACTATTCGGAGAACAAAACAAGCACACCGGTATAAGTAAAGAGATGATTGTTGTTCTGAAGAGGGGCAAACTCGGAATTGCCGAAGAAACCTATAAATGGGATGTCACCAAGTACGTTTGTTATATAAGCAGTATCAATACCCTGATGACCATAGAGAGAAGATCCCCTCGCACAGCAATTAAAATATATCCCAAATTTAAAGGGGTGATCCGGATCCTGGTCAGAAGTAATTCTATATAGCATCTGTTTAAGGTCTTCTCGTGCCATCTCAGGGTTTCTCAATGTAAAAGCGACAATCTGGCCCTCCTTCACATTTTGAGGAACAGCCACATATCCTGACTTCTGATCAACCCCGATTAAATTTCTCACAAGATAATCACTTCCAGAAATATCATCTTGATCCGGATCGGGGGGGAAAGCTACAAACAAGTATCGCATAATATCCATAGGATCCCGTAAAAGCCCTCTTGGAACCCGTTTCTTTAAAACTTGAAAAGCCGGCTCTCCATCCAATTCTGAAATTATATTTTTATTAGCCTTGGTAATTACACACGGGTCCCCCACCAATTGGCATCCCTGGGTAATATCGATTTTATAAGAGAATTCTCCGTCGAGCAATAATCCTGAAACTGCGCCTGACGCAACGCTATCACCGTAGAACTCAAAAGTGTCGTTAATCCTGGGATCCTCAGATGCAGTGGCGCCAACTATCGGGACCTCCCCAAGCTTGGATTCTATTCCCTTAAAAAGAAGCTCTGGATGAATATGAAACGGATCTGGCAAAAGGGTAAGAAGGGAGTTAGGGCTTTTAGAGGATTTTAAAAGCTCACCTATTTCTTCTCCAGCTTTCATACCGCCCGCGCCTAATTGATAAATGACAAAGGGTTTTGCACGGATTATTTTTGAAGAAACCGCCAAAACGACAATGCCCGGCTGTGCCTCAATCTCACCTTGATTAGAGAGAACCCCAATGGCGCTGCATCCGCTAATATTTTTCGTTTGTGTAAGCAGGCAAACAATTTTTAATATTTCCTGATAATTTGCTCTATGGGGAAAAGTGCAAAAAACCAGAGCCCAGTCGGCTTTGGTGATGCCGGCTTGGTCCATTGCCTGCTTAGCGGCAGCGGTTGCAGCCTCTATACTATTTTCAATATTAGAATATCCTGCACCAGCTTCAATTATTGTTTTATTCTCAGAAGTCATATCTATAATCCTACCGTATCAAAATTTTAATAAGAGGTTCTTATCACCAAATTTATAAATGAATGATCCATCTTCTTACTAATGCTCAGAATATGTAAGAGATATTAAGAGCACCCTAAAAATTATAAATCGCCCCACGATATTATTTTCTCAGGTGTTATTTTTATAACAGGAGCACCCAAGTTCTCTAATCCCATTTTGCGATATTGATCATATTTATCAGAAAGAATTTTTAGTGATCTCTCGTACTCTTCTCCACCATTGAGTACATCAGCCCTACCTACAATAATAACATAGTAAAGATTGTTCCAGTTCTCAACGTACTTATCAATCAAAAGAGAAACATTAGGATTGCCAAGAACATTCCTTACTCTCTTGAGCTTATCCGAAGATACGCGCTTAGGTTTTTTATCAATAGGCGAATAAATACAACGCCCGTCATAAGCAAAGCAGACGGGGAGCACAAGAGGATTCCCCGATCCGTCCACAGTTGCCATTCTGGCGATTTTATGCGAAATAATTATGTTTCTTTCTTTCTGTGTTGGTTTTGCTGTCAAGATAATTTTTTCAGTGACTCCTTAATATGTCTTGAATTATAATTTATGTCTTTTATAATACCTTGTTTTTATTTAGGGTGATTTACTATTTTTATTAACACGGGATCAAATGGATAAAATTAAGATTTTCTGTGGGACTTCAAATACGCCCCTCGCTGAGGATATATGTAAATATTTAGGCGTCCCATTAGGAAAAGCGGAAATGAGAAGGTTTAGTGATGGGGAGCTTTCAACTGAGATTTCTGAAAGCGTACGCGGATCTCATGTATTCGTTATACAGTCCACCTGTCCTCCGACTAATGAACATATAATGGAACTCCTTATACTTACAGACGCTTTAAAAAGAGCTTCCGCCAGAGAAGTCACTGCGGTCATACCTTATTACGGTTATGCCCGCCAAGACAGAAAAGTAAAGCCCAGAGCTCCAATATCGGCAAAGCTTATTGCTGACCTTATAACTACTTCAGGTATTAGCCGTGTGGTTACTGTTGATCTTCACGCAGGACAAATACAAGGTTTCTTTAATATCCCTGTTGACCACATATACGCTTCTCCGGTATTGATACAACACATAAAGGAAAATACGAATAAAGACGATATTGTTATTGTATCACCCGATGCTGGGGGAATGGAAAGAGCTAGAGCATTTGCAAAAGGCCTGGATGCGGGTCTGGCTATGACCGACAAAAGACGCCCTAATCCTAATCAAGCTGAAATTATGAATGTAATAGGTGAAGTGGAAGGAAAATCTGTAATTCTCTTTGACGATTTGGTTGATACCGCCGGTACTGCAATACAGGCGGCGCGAGCATTACTAAGAGAAGGTGCAAAGAGCGCATCTCTATGTTGTACTCATGGAGTTCTTTCAGGAAACGCAATTGAGAAAATAAAAGATTCAGAACTTGGAGAAGTTATAATCACAGATACTATACCCCCAACTCAAGCGGCTATAGATTGTGATAAAATCAAAGTACTTTCAATTGCTGACCTTCTTGGCGAGGCAATAAAAAGAATAACTACAGGAGAATCCATAAGCAGTCTTTTTAACTAATAAGTTAGTGTATATGGAAGGAGCTAAAAAATGGCACAGAGCACATTAAATGTATTAAAGAGAAAAAGAATGGGTAAAAGCGGGGCAAGAGAGATTAGGAAAGAAGGCAATATTCCCGCTGTATTATATGGCAAGGGAACAGACACGCTTTCTCTTGTTATAAACCCCTCCGAGTTAAAAGAGGCGCTATCAACGGCAGCCGGAGAAAACACCCTGCTGGAGATATGTGTTAAAGACGGTGAGGAAGATATTAAGAAATTATCGCTGCTTAGAGAAATTCAATATGACTTTCTAACAAGTAGGCCTATTCACTTTGACTTCCAAGCCCTTGATATGAATCAAAAGATTACAGTTAGCGTACCGGTTCATATAGAAGGTAAGTCCAAAGGAGTTAAGGAAGGTGGGATTTTAGAGGAAATTTTAAGAGAAATAAGTGTTGAGTGTCTACCTACTGACATACCAAATTCATTTAGTGTAGATGTAACAGAACTTGAAGTAGGTCATTCAATCCATGTTAATGTTCTTGAAATAAATGAAGGGGTAACAATTCTTCATGAGCAGGAAGACACTATTGTAACGGTACTTGCACCTAAGGTAGAAGTAGTAGAAGTAGAAGAAGTTGAGGAAGAAGAAGGTGCTGAAGGAGCTGCCCCAGAAGAGGAAGTTGCAGACGAAGGCAGCGAAGAGAGTAGTTAATTGCAATGATGCTAGTTGTCGGACTTGGGAATCCTGGGAAGCAATATACGCTGACAAAACACAATGTCGGTTTTCTAGTTGTCGATGAATTAGGAAAAAGGGTTGGAATCGATATAAAGAAGAATAAATTCCAAAGTTTCTACGGAGAAGGATTTGTAGAAGGCAACAAGGTGCTTCTGCTAAAACCGCAGACTTATATGAACCGTAGCGGAGAAGCAGTTTCAAGCGCCTCGGATTTCTATAAAATTCCTCTCGAAAATGTAATTGTTATACATGATGAAATGGATGTATCGCTTGGTAGGATAATGATAAAACCTGGCGGTGGCAGTGCCGGTAACAATGGGATTAAATCGATTATATCATACTTGGGTAGCAAAGATTTTATCAGAGTCAGGATTGGGATAGGAAAGCCTCAAACAAAATCTGATGGTGCTAATCACGTTCTTTCCAGCTTTAGCAAAAGTGAAAGCAGTATGGTAGAAGCCTCCATAGTCACGGCAGCGGATGCAGTTTTAGAAATTATTCAAAACGGGCTTCAGAGTGCTATGAACAAATACAACAGTAAATCTACAAATCAGGAAAACCTAGATCAAATAAATTCTCATTAATTAAAGGAGGTTTAATCCAATGGGAGAAGTAATAGCAGCCCTTTTTGGGCTCATATTAGGTGTTATTGTCTTAGGATATGCATACCTAGTCTATAGAGAAGTAAAGTCTCTTCCGGCAGGCAACGACACTATGAAGGAAATCTCTGCCTCAATAGAAGAGGGAGCGATGGTCTTCTTAAACAGAGAATACAGGATAATCGGAATTTTTGTTGTTGTTGTCTTTGTACTTCTTGGTTTCTTTATTGGCTGGAAAGCGGCGATCGCGTACTTAGGCGGCGCTGTTTGTTCGATACTGGCAGGATTTTTCGGCATGAAATCGGCAACCAAAGCTAATGTCAGAACGGCCCAGGCCGCAGCTACAGAGGGACAAGGCAGGGCACTTGCCGTTGCGTTCAAAGGCGGAAACGTCATGGGATTATCAGTAGCCGGTTTAGGGTTGCTCGGGCTTTCAATAGCCTTTACTTTTGGAATCGGCCTCCCGACAAACCCAACTGACCCAACTGCGCTTGCATCATTCGTTCAGAATTTCGCAGAAATAGTCGGCGGATTCGCTATGGGCGCAAGTACAGTTGCTCTCTTTGCAAGGATTGGCGGCGGTATATTCACCAAGGGTGCGGATGTCGGCGCTGACTTAGTTGGTAAAGTAGAAGCCGGTATACCAGAGGATGATCCAAGAAACCCCGCTACTATTGCAGATAACGTTGGAGATAACGTTGGAGACGTTGCAGGTATGGGAGCTGACCTTTTTGAATCATATGTCGGCGCCGTTATCGCGACAATGGTAATTGCGGCTGCTATGGGAACAAATGCCATAGCCTTAATGTCCATTCCAATAGTTCTTATAGCAGTAGGCAGCTTCTCCTCAATAATAGGATCTAAAAGTGTTGAGTGGATGAAAGACCTGGAGCCACAACTCGTACTAAGAAGAGCCACTTTCTATGCCGGGGGAATTTACTTGGCACTCTCTCTGATAGTGCTCTTAGTAGTAGGTCTCGTAGACGGAATAGGCGGCTACATAATCTGGATATGGCTATCAGCCGTTTTGGGACTATTAGCCGGTATATCAATCGGATTATTAACAGAATATTACACCTCGGGTCCTCCTGTTAAAAAAATTGCGGAAGCATCTCAAACAGGTGTTGCTACAAACATTATTGAAGGACTTTCCGTAGGTATGGTAAGTACTACAGCTCCTGTGATAGTAATCGCTATTGCGATTGGGGTTTCCTATGCGTTTGCAGGACTCTACGGAATAGGAATCGCGGCTGTGAGTATGCTTGCAACCATCGGAATAACCATGTCCGTAGATGCTTACGGACCTGTAGCCGACAATGCGGGCGGTATTACGGAAATGGCAGAACTTGGAGATGATGTAAGAAAAATCACCGACAAACTTGACTCACTTGGAAATACAACAGCAGCGATCGGAAAAGGATTCGCAATTGGTTCTGCAGCCCTTGCCGCACTAGCTCTTTTCGCAGCATATACAAAAGCTGTTGGGTTAACGTCAATTGACCTGACTCATAGCAATGTTGTTACCGGCTTGCTCCTTGGAGGAACGCTACCTTTCTTGCTTGGTGCGCTTACAATGGGAGCCGTTGGAAGAACTGCGCAAAAGATGGTAGAAGAGGTAAGGAGACAGTTTAGAGATATCCCGGGACTTCTTGAAGGAGAGGCTAAAGCTGATTATGCCACATGTGTTGGTATAAGTACTGACGCTTCACTTAGAGAGATGATAATTCCCGGAATTATTGCTGTCTTAGCCCCTATTATTATTGGGCTTATTCTTGGACCTGAAGGCTTAGGAGGCTTTCTAGCCGGAGCCATCGTATCTGGTGTGATGCTTGCGCTTATGATGGCAAACTCTGGTGGCGCCTGGGACAATGCTAAAAAATATATTGAAGAAGGCAATCTGGGTGGAAAGGGATCTGATGCTCATCATGCAGCGGTTGTGGGAGATACAATCGGAGATCCGTTTAAGGATACTTCAGGGCCTGCAATGAACATTTTGATTAAGCTAATGTCTATTGTCTCCCTGGTAGTTGCACCATTATTAATATGAGGAAATGAAACAAATACAGGATGCGGTTAATACCGCATCCTGTAAATAAAGTTAACAACTCGGTTTTTCCGGGTACACTGTTTTACAAAATGAAATACTCTGTCGCTCTGATCAAATATAATTAAACTGCAATCAGGGCCCAAAAGACCGAGACAGGAGGTAGTAAATATGGCAGTAACGCCAAACTATTACGAAACGCTTTATATCACAAGGCCTGATATACAAGAAGAAGACCTGGCCAAAATTCAGCAAAAACTCCAAGATTCGATTTCCGCACATCAAGGTGAGATAATAAAGGCCGACAAATGGGCTGAAAGGGGATTGGCATACGAGATACAGGATCATAAAAGAGGCATTTACTATATATTGGTATTTAAAGCATTGCCTAGCGCCTGTGCAGAGATCGAGAAACATTTAAGTTTCTACAACACCGACATCCTCAGATTCATAACAATAAAAACAACTGAAGAAGCTGTAAATAAAGAGAAGGCCGCTCAGGAAAAGGCCGCTGAAGAAGCTGCAAATAAAGAGAGGGCCGCTCAGGAAAAGGCCGCTGAAGAAGCTGCAAATAAAGAGAGGGCCGCTCAGGAAAAGGCCGCTGAAAAAGCTGAAGCTGAAAAAGCAGAGAGCGCCAAAGAGCCTGCGGTTGAATTTACAGCCGAGGTAGAGGTTATAGAAGAAACCCCGGAGGCTGACAAGGAAGAGCCTGCGGTTGAATTTACGGCCGAGGTAGAGGTTGCAGAAAAAGCCCCGGAGGCTGATAAAGAAGAACCTGAAACTCCTCAACAAGCTGAGAGCGCCGAAGAAGAGGCCTCTGAAGTTACAGAAGAGGAAGGAGAAACAAAATAATGGATTCAAGAAGAGATAGAAGATACTTTACAAAAAAGAAGGTTTGCAGGTTCTGTACAGAACCTATTGAAATAGATTACAAAAATGTAGATCTAATGTCGAGATTCATTACTGATAGGAAGAAGATAGTTCCAAGAAGAAATTCCGGTCTTTGTGCGCACCATCAAAGACAGCTTTCCTCTGCAATTAAGAGAACAAGGTTTATGGCTCTTCTTCCATATACGGTTCTCCACTAAAAAATGGAGCAAAGAGCAGCTTTAACTAGTCTTATTTGGATTTAACAAGATATAATGGGAGGTTTTCAAAAAGATGAGGGTTATACTTACTACAGACGTTGATTCAGTTGGCAAAATGGGTGAAATAAAAGAGGTAAAGAACGGGCTTGCCAGAAATTACCTCATTCCAAAAAAACTTGCTATAAGAGCTACCCCTGGAAACATAAAAGTTTGGGAGCAGAAAAGTAATATTATAAATAAAAGAGAGGAAGGCTTAAAAGCCGAAGCTCAAGGTTTTGCATCTAAACTTGAGGGAGTAAGCGTAACCATTTCCGTTAAGGTTGGAGAAGAAGAGAAGATATTCGGATCTGTTACTTCTCAAAATATATCCGAAGCATTAAAAGAACTCGGATTTGAAGTTTCAAGAAAAGATATAAAACTTGAGAGTCCTATTAAAGCATTGGGAACGCATGATGTAAGTGTCAAACTCTACCAAGAAGTAGAAGCAATTATCAAAGTAGGGGTGGTAGAGGAAAACGCAAGTGAAAAAACAGAGGAAATTCAAGCGGTAACAGAAACTGAGCCGGAATCACAACCACAAGAAATAGAAGCGGCAGAAGAACCCACAGAAGAAGATAGTTGATATTCTCAATCCGGAACTATATCAACAACTGACATTGTTTTTGATTCTTAAATTTTATTGACCGGATCCCAGCTGCAACATTTCTTCAAGCGGTACTTTCCTATACCCTGCGGGAGCTATAAACTCACTGATATCTATTTGCTTTCTGGAAACTTTAACTATTTCCTCAATAATTGAATTTCCAGAAACAGGATAATCAGTTGTCCTCATTGGAAAGCCTGAACTAAATACTTCTATGTAGGCCTGCTCCGCTTCCTTAGATATTGAGCTTGCTCCCCCTAAGCTTTCCTCAATTTTTCTAAGCTCGCTCATATAATCAGTCATCTTATTCATATCAATCTCATTTTCAAACCCCACCTCATTGCTCGTCCATATCTCTTCATCAAGCTTGCCGTTTCTATATACCTCATACTTAACCGATTCATATCCGGCAATTTTATTAGAATCTCCGGTTTTTTTAATCTCAATTTTTACAGGTATGGAATTACTTCCGGGAAGCTCAATGCCTTGCCTTTTCATCGCTTCCTCAGCACGTGCTCTTTGATCTGGTGGAAGCTCCGCAAGCTGTAGTTGCATAGCGTTTTTCATCTTTAGAGCATATTGCTTAAAAAACTTAAAATAATCCTTAGCTTGTGCGGATGTGTAGCTCTTAGATTTATTATCTATCTGTATCATTTCTCCCGTTTCCAGATTAAATATTGCAGAAAACTGACCTTCTTCATCAAAGAATTTAACCTTGTTATCCTGCATATAAATAGTTCCTTTTAGCTTCTGACTACTGCCTTTTTCATATCTCTCTTGTTCCATAATAAGTCCCGCAAATACTTGTGACGCGGTAAAAATCAAGAGTATGCAAATAACAATTATAGATCTGTAGAAATTTAACATCTAATAACCTCCGGATTATATTAACAGGAAATATTGAGTCTCCACCTGATCCTAAATAAAATAACTTATAAACCGTATATAAGCCACAAAAAAACTATACTCTAAAAGAATAAAGAACCTGAATTGATATCTATTGACGCACCCCGAATCTGTGATAGATTAAAGCGGTCGAATCGAGACATTTCACGGAGGTAATTATTTTATGGCTGATACTATTAAGTTTGCCCCGGTTGGTGAAAAAGAAGTCACCAAAGCAATTGTTGAGGGGTTTTCAAATGAATTTAACGAATACATTGAAAGTGATGTGATAGTTGTTGGGGCCGGACCAAGTGGTCTTGTCGCTGCAAAGGATATTGCTAAAAAGAAGTATAAAGTTCTTTTAGTGGAAAGAATGAACTATCTAGGGGGCGGATTCTGGATAGGCGGCTACCTTATGAACAAAGTTACCGTAAGAACGCCTGGGAATGAGGTTCTTGATGAAATAGAGGTGCCCTACGAGGAAGTCGAGCCTGGGCTATGCGTAGCAGACGGACCCTACGCTTGTTCAAAGCTAATTGCTATGACTTGTGAGGCTGGCGCAAGAATACGTAACATGACCATGTTTGATGATCTGGTCTATAGAGAAAATGGGAGAGTAGCCGGAATCGTTATCAACTGGACTCCAATTGCGAATATGCCAAAAGAAATAACCTGTCTTGATCCGATAGCAATAGAATCAAAACTTGTTATTGACGCCACGGGTCACGATGCTTACTGCGTGAATAGACTCTCACAGCAGGGTTTATATAAAAAGCTGCCGGGTCATGGATCGATGTGGGTAGAAAAATCAGAAGAAGCGCTTGTTGAATACACAGGTCTAGTTCATCCGGGCTTGATTGCATGCGGAATGTCTGTTAATACAACATACGGCCTTCCGAGAATGGGGCCGACATTCGGCGGAATGTTACTTTCAGGTAGAAAAGCCGCGCAAGTGGCGATAGATATACTTGAGGGTGGAGAAGAAAAGGCCATAGCTTAACATTAGAGAAACCAACCAAGGGGAAGAGTTGCTTGTAATTCTTCCCCTTTTATTTACTACCTTTTATTTATTACTTCTTATTGACTCCATACACTTTTTACAAAGATTGCCATTATACTGCACTCTAAGCACATCTTCCTGCCAATGAGAATTAAATAAGCAGCAATCCGGGTCTTCACAAAACGCATTTCCGGTGATTTCATATCCAATCGCCTGAAGAGCGTATGAGGACAGTATAGAAGAGATCTTTGGGTCATCGTATTGAACAAACCTCCCCTTATACATGTTATCCAGCTCACTCAAGCCGATCCCGCTCTGAATTAACCGCCCTTTAATATAGTAATACTCTTTAGGCTTAGCAGGGGCCTCTATCAGTCCCGAGCTTGAAATAAGAGCTGGAGTCCCCATAAGTACCACTCTGGCGTGATATCTTCTGTTTTCAAAAGTTCCAAATAAACGGCTTGTGAATATTAGATGGATGAATCCGCTTTTAATCTCGTCAGCAACTTTTTCCGCAAGTGCTCGGTATAAAATTCTCTGAATCCAAAATCCGTCATAGAACTTTCCTGCAGCACTCTCGCGTCCCAAGAGCCTATTAACTTCTGAATCAATATCATTTCTATCGACAGGATTAGTGTTATCAACAGCAATAGAGATATCCGGTATTTGTGCTGAGGATAAATTTTGGGCCAATTTATATATACCCTGTTCGGAGGGGGAGAGAAAATCTATTAGATTACCCCGATCCTCAAGAGGAAATCCCAACTTACTGATGCGCTCTAGTACTACGTCAGTACTAAGTGACGCGGAAGGGTAATCTGAATAAACAAAAACACGGGAGTCTCTTTTCATCTGGGAGAGTAATGAAGAACAATTTAAGAAAAATAAATTTAAACAATATCAAACTTCAATTTCAGCTATAACTTCAATCTCAACAGGGGAGTCTGCCGGGAGCTCTGAGACGCCAACTGCAACCCTGGCGTGCCTTCCCGCATCTCCAAAAACCTCAAAGAAAAAGTCCGACGCCCCGTTTACTACCGCGGCCTGAGAATTAAAGCCCTCAGCGCTTGAAACGTATCCGGTTATTTTTACAATCTTTTTGACTTTACTAAAGTCACCAATCTCTTTGCTTATTACAGCAAGAGCATTTATGGAGGAAACCCTGGCTGCCTGATATGCTTCCTCGACCGTGACTTGGGCCCCCACTTTCCCTTTAAACAATAGATTCCCATCGCTGAGCGGCAGCTGCCCGGAGACAAAGAGTAATTGACCTGAGATAACCGCGGGTTTATAAGCACCCAGCGGATCAGGTGGATCGGGAAGCTTAATCCCTAGCTCATCTAAGCGTTTGTCAACTTTTGTCATTTTCTGCCTCAGCCTTAAGAGCGACGTAAATTGTAGTTGAATCCCGTTTAACTAAAAACAAAAAGTTTTGCCCTTCTTTAATAGAATCTACAGCTTTTCGGTAATTATCCAAATTTGCGATCTGCTTCTTATTTATTTCCAGAATAACGTCCCCTTTACGCAGCCCCGCTTCAGACGAGACACTACTGCTTCTTACATCAGTAATAACAACCCCACTAGAAGATTCTATATCCAGCTTACGCTTTACCTCTGGGGTAATTTCCTGAACAATGAGACCAAGATTTTGTTCAGCTTCATTTTCCTGACTCTTTCTGGAATGTTGAGCGGCCTGGCCTGGAAGTGTTTCAAGTTTTATTTTCAGAACCTTTTCCTTACCGTCTCTAATTACTTTCAATTTAGTTTTGGTACCTGGCGCATAACCGGCTACCAGTTTTGGTAGTTCAGACATTTCATCAATCTTATTTCCGTTAACCTCTATTATGATATCGCCCCTTTTAACTCCGGCTTTATCGGCAGGGCCGCCGGCGGTAACATCCGCGACCAAAGCTCCATTATCATCATCCAAATCGAGGCTTTCCGCTATCTCCGGAGTCACCCTCTGCACATAAACCCCTATCCATCCCCTAACTACTTTGCCGCCGTTTCTAAGCTGTGACACAATATTCTTAGTCATATTAATAGGGATTGCAAAACCGATCCCCTGACCGCCGGCAATTATAGCGCTATTAACCCCTATTACCTCACCTCTAAAATTAAAAAGCGGTCCACCGCTATTCCCCGGATTGATCGCAGCGTCGGTCTGAAGAAAATCGTCGTAAGATCCAAACCCCAGAGACCTTCCCTTAGCGCTTATAATCCCTGCTGTAACTGTATGACCAAGCCCGAAGGGGTTTCCTATAGCCAAAACCCAGTCTCCGATTTCAAGCCTATCTGAATTGCCGAATCTAACTGCAGGTAGTTTTGATTTGGGCTCAATTTTAAGAAGAGCCAGGTCTGTCTTGGGATCTGCACCTATTATTTTCGCGGCATAACTATCTCCATTCTGTAGAATTACTTTAATATCCGTAGCCCGCTCTACAACATGGTTATTTGTGATAATATAGCCGTCCTCACTAAAAATAAACCCCGATCCAAGCCCTTTTCTTTTAAATTCTTTGTGAGGACCGTCTCCAAAAAAATTTTCAAAGAAATCATCGTATGGATCATCTCCCTTTTCACCAAATGGAGATTGAAAAACCTGTCTTCCACTTTTAGAAACACTAGTAGTGCTTATATTTACAACTGAGGGGCTTAATTGCTTTACCAACGGCGAGAGGGATTTAAATTCATGAGTTTGTGTATTGCCTTCGAGTTGTAAACCCAAAAATATCATTGAAAAAACTAAGGAGAAAAATAATAATCTTGATTTACTCGTCATTACTTTAATACCTCCACAAAAAGACTTGAAGTCGGTTAGTTCCGATCTATTACTAAATTATTGTCTATATATTTCTTATAAGGATACTAAGTAAACCCCGAATTGCCATAAGAAAGTTAACAAAATTATAACTGAGTAATTAGTCTCATGTAGTCAAAATTTAGAAGGGTTATATTAAGAAATCATATACTACTCACCATTGAGGAGCTAGTAGAAATGAGGGAACATGATGAGGGATGCATATATTTTAACCCGTTCGTCCTGAGTTCAATCAAAGGACGGGGCCTTTAGGATATCACCCTTTGAGAGCCTCAGGGATTAATTTCACCCCCACCTTAATCCAGACAACAAATGGATTCCTGATTAAGACATTTGGGAAGACCAACAAAAGTTAGATTTACAAAAGGGGTGCAGTACAATAACTATAAAACTATAAAAAAGGGGTTTATGATGCTATATAGGCTCTTTAAGCATGGTGTCCCAATAGCGGACGTGCAACTTGTTTGAATAAAAGCGCATAAGAAAATCTCTCGCAGAAGATACAAAACGATTGTTTGTAAAAACATATTTACCCATCATCCGGGACTGAGTTTGTATCTTACCAACACGGGAGCGTCTTCTGGCCATGTAGCTTTCAAAAGATTGTTCTATATATTTTGAATCGGCCCTTGAGAGCTCATCGGCTAAAACCGCAGCGGATTCCATTGCCATGGATACACCGCCTCCGGCAGTAGGTAATATGGCGTGGGCAGCATCGCCAACCAACACTACTCTGCCCTTATGCCATTTCTTCATTACTAAATCATTATAGTGTCCGTGGAAGATTTCATTTGGATCGTCCAAACCCTCCAATATGTCAGGCACGATACCTCCAAAATCCTTAAAATTCTCTTGAATTCTGTCAATTCTAGATTCTACCGGATCGGAATCTTGAACATCATTTCTTATGCTTGTGAATACCGAGAGCCGGCCTTTCGTGGGCCATACGCCGAAGAACTTACCCGTACCCCAATATTCGGCTATTTGCAGTGTCTTGGCAATATTCGGCTTCACCCAAAAACTCCAGCCGTTCATACCACTATAAGATAAAGGGACATCTCCAAACACCATGTTTCGTGTTTTGGAGCGCACCCCGTCACAACCCACAACCAGGTCATAAGTTTCTTCGGTGCCGTCGCTAAATGTTACGTAAACTTCATCATTCGTCTGATCAATCTTATCAACGGTAGTATTCATTCGGATTGAATCGGGGTCGACTGCTTTTTTGATGACATTAATTAAATCAGGCCTGTAAGTACTTAGCATAGGGCCGTATTTCTCGGTCACATTCTTAACAGAATACGAATGCAGCATCTGTCCCTGTTCATCTGAAACATTATAGGTTGTAAACTGAAGCCCTACGTCAAGCAGATCTCTGTAGACTCCCAGTCCTTTTAAAATACGACTCCCTGAAGGCCAAAGCACAATAACATATCCTACAGATCCATACTCGGGTATCCGCTCGACTAGAGTCGGCTTAAACCCCCTTTGCTGGAGCAAAGCCGTAAGAGTCAAACCCGCAACTCCGCCCCCTACTATCAGGACTCTCATTTCAGGGCCGTATCTTGTGGGCAAGCTATATTTATCCGTATCTACCAAATTCACTTCAAACCCCTAATTCTTTTCTATTACTTTACCTATAATATATTAAGACCTTATGAAATTTCAATGGTTTTCTTGAATTATTGTCCCAGAATGGGGATATGATTAATATTAATATTTCTTTAATATTGAGGGACTTCCTCCCCAGTATTACCACAAATTTCAAGTTCAACCCCGTCTGGATCAAGAAAGTGATAGGCCTTTGGTTTCCCGTCGTCTCCTAGCTTTATTTCTATAAACTCAACCCCTCTTTCTTTGAGAATCAGGCTTGATTTCTCCACGTCATTCACACCAAAAGCCACGTGATTCACTCCCTCAACATATTCGCCCCTTTTTATTGCTCTATTGTTATCTTCGCTAAGAGCAACGAGGGCTTTAGATTTTGTACCCAGGAAACTCTTTTTTTCTCCGCCTTTTGAACGGCCGTCTACAATCAATCTAAGCCCCAGAACCCCCGTATAGAATTCAATAGCCCGGTCCATATCGCTCACTACTATTGCTACATGGTCTAAGTCTTTAATGATTCCCTCTTTCCCGATTATTTTATCGAGCCATCCCATTTTTGTTCCTTAAACCTCTAGTATCTGTTTTTAACAATATCTTAATCCACTCTGACTTTCCTAATCAAAATCCAAGCTACCACTGCTATTATTAAAATGATTAATACACCCATAACCCAATAGCTGCTTGTAATAGCATGAATCGTATTGGGTCTTACTTCAATAACCCTTTGAAAAGTGGCGTATTCCCCACCCACCGTCCCACTCTCTGAGTTCTCCGCTGTAATGGCTATTGATAGCATAAGCGAGCCGATACCGTCTCTTTGAGGGGTCACTAACCATTTCCACGTTAAAGGAGAGTCTTTGTCTATTAGTTTCAAAACAGCGCCGTTCTCAGATGCGACCTCTTTGTTTTGATCACCTCCCAACTCTGGAGCTATTTCAAAACCGCGACCACTAAGCTTCATCCCCATTTTATCTATCCTAATGTCACCTAAATCCTTAGATAATGACTCTACAAAAGAGCTGAGGATTTCCGCTTCGACCAAATATGATTCACCTACTGCCATTTCCGGGGGCGTGATAAAGACAATACCGTCAGAGGCGTGCTTCCTTACTTTCTTTAATATTGTTTTTGATAAATTAGGCGGTGGAGATGGTAAGGAAAGATTATCCGGCTCTAAAGACGGCTCAGTCTGAGAAATCGGATCTTTAGACGAAGCCTCCTCTATTTGTTCATCGGCAGCTTCCGGGGTTGCCGCCAAGGAAGGCTCTTCGCTCTGTTGAGCTCGCACCTCTATCTCAGGCCCGGGGGGTATATCAATTATTAAATTGACCCTCCTGTTTTGCTCAAGAGCCGCTTGAGTCTCCCCAGTGCCGTATTTATCGGTTCCGCCTCTTCCGACTACTAGGATATTATCAGAATCTATTCCAAGCTCGACTAAATAATCTTTTACTATTTGAGCTCTTTTTTTAGATAGCCCTATATTGTAGTCAGCAGACCCTGTTAGGTCTGAGTAGCCTTCAAGAGTAATAGTGAACTCGGGAGTATTTTTTAAAGCATCCGCATTCCTCTTTATAACCCCTATGCTCTCCTGGCTTATACTATTGGTATTAGAATCAAAGAAGAGGACTACCACATCTTGTGACTGCGCCCATGAAGAATCAGAAACGCTAAAGAACAAGAAAAAGCTTAATAGGAAGAAAGCACTGTAAGCAAAGAACGGGAACAGGAAAAAACTTCTGAATCTGCCAATCAATTTCAACAACTTATGCATACAGAGCCTCTTTAATTTTTATATCTGGTGAATCGGTCAAATGAACTGATCCCTACCATTATCCCTTCATAAAATTTTTCATGTCGACAAACAGCAAGGGAGTTAAATAACTTTTAAATACGCGCTAAAGGCTAATTCAATTACCGACATAGTACGCATTTAGATCACTATTAATGCTATACTTACTAGATTACACATTAATAGGGTTTTGTTAATACAATCATATGTCTAGAGCCAAACAACAGACAGAATATCAGTTTAAGATTAATGTTTATAATTCCATATCTTCATTAGATAAAGAGCTGTACAATGACATTGTAGACCCCGAAAACCCGTTTCTGGAATATGAGTTCTTAGAGGCGTTGGAGAAATCAGATTGCGTAGGCCCCAACACTACCTGGAACCCCCGCCATATTGTCCTTACTGATAAGGATAAGATTATTGGAGCAATTACTTCCTATATTAAACTGGACTCCTACGGCGAATATATATTTGATTGGGAATGGGCCAGGGCATTTGAGAGCTCGGGACTCCGCTATTATCCAAAATTAGTTGTAGCCATACCTTTTACTCCCACAACCGGAACACGTATTCTTGTTCATCCGGATTATCCATTCAAAGAGTGCGCTCAGGCTATGGTCAAGCGTTTAATCGATCTCTCCGTAGAAGAAAACTGCTCTTCTATCCACTTTCTCTTTTTGACTGAAAATGAGAGCATCCTTCTTGAAGAGTTAGGATTCTTAACAAGAAAAACGCATCAGTACCACTGGAAAAACCGGAATTATAATAGCTTTGACGATTTTCTTTGTGATATGCGCTCAGGCAGAAAAAAACAAATCAGAAAAGAAAGAAAATCGCTTGTAGAAGCGGGGCTCCAGATACAAACAATCGAAAAAGATGAAATTAAAGAAGAACATATGGATGTCATTTGGGGATTTTATTCAGATACTCATTCCAGAAAATGGGGCAGTCCATACCTCAATCGCGAATTCTTTGACTTAATGTTTCAAAACTTTAAACATCGATTGGTCTTTATTCTGGCGCATGACGGGAATAATTGGGTAGGCGGCACATTTAATGTGGCAAAAAACAACAGACTCTTCGGTAGGTACTGGGGTACACTTTATAACTATAAGAATCTCCATTTTGAATGTTGTTTCTACAGATTAATAGATTATTCTATAAACAATGGGATAGACATTTTTGAAGCCGGTGCGCAAGGAGAGCATAAATTCTTAAGAGGCTTTGCGGCAGTACCGACTTTTAGTTCCCATTTAATTATGAACGAAGGAGCAAATAACGCGATCAGTGATTATTTAGTTCGGGAAAGGGAATATACAGATCATATTATTAAACAATATAACAGGCAATCACCTTTAAAATATTTATATGGCAAGTAGAAGATAATGGAAGACAAAACAATTAAACCGGGCGATCTGCAAGGAGACTTCCTAACTCAAGAGAAGCTCCATTTAAAGAGACCCGACATGTACAGGGTTGTGCTCCTTAACGATGATTATACGCCCAGGGATTTCGTGGTTTGGATACTGATGCGGGTATTTTATAAAGTAGAGACAGAATCTACCAAAATTATGCTGGAAGCCCACACGTTGGGTAAAAGCACAGTAGGCGTTTATACTTATGATGTTGCGACAACCAAGATTGCGCAAGTGGATAAGATAGCCAAGCAATATGAGCACCCTTTAACCTGTATTCTAGAAGTGGAAAGCGGTGGTGAGGAAGAATGATATTATCAAAAGAACTTGAAGAGACACTTAAAAGATCATATGAGCAGGCCAAGGTAAGAAGGCATGAATTTATTACCTTAGAGCACATACTGTTTGAATTAACTTATGATCCCGACGCATCGGACACCTTAATTGGATGCGGAGTGGACTTAGATAAGCTGAGGGATTCTATAGAGAACTTTATGAACGAAAATATGCCGCCGATTGAATCTGAGTATTTACCGGACCCACAGTACTCAGCCGGAAGCCAATTCGTGCTAAGACTTGCCGCTATGCATGCGGAGTCAGCTGAAAATCCCGAGGTCAACGGCAGCAACATTCTAATATCAATGTTCAGAATAGATGAATCCCATGCCGTCTACTTATTAAATGAGCAGGGCGTCAACCGTTATGACTTGGTCCGCTATGTCTCCCATGGAGGCCGACAGCACATAGATCAGGACAAACCAACCAGCATTGCCAAGACAGACGCCGAGGCGGCACAACCAAAAAAAGACCCCCTTTCTGAATACTGTACGAACCTGGTTCAAAAAGCGAGTGACGGGAAATTGGATCCTTTGATTGGTAGAGAATCCGAGATTGACCGTACGATCCATATATTGGCCAGAAGGCGTAAAAACAACCCTATATTCGTAGGAGACGCAGGGGTTGGTAAAACGGCAATCGCCGAAGGACTTGCTTTAAGAATTGCGGAGAAAAAAGTCCCCGCAGCTTTAGAGGAAACTCATATATATGCTTTAGACATGGGATCCCTCACAGCGGGTACCCGTTACAGGGGAGACTTTGAAGAAAGATTAAAAGCAATAATAGACAGCGTAAAAGGCGATCAAAAAAAGGTTTTATTTATCGATGAGATACATACGGTAATCGGTGCGGGAGCAGTGTCGGGAGGCACATTGGATGCGTCCAACATGTTAAAGCCTGCTCTTGCAAATGGAGAGATTCGCTGTATCGGAACAACCACTTCTAAAGAGTATAGAAGCGTATTTGAAAAGGACCATGCTCTTGCGAGAAGATTCCAGAAAATAGACGTCTATGAACCCAGCCAGGACGAGTGCCTTAAAATTCTTCAGGGGCTTAAGAAATATTATGAGGAATTTCATGGTGTGAGATATTCGACTCCGGCCCTAAAAGCGGCTGTGGACCTCTCCGCCAAATACATGAACGACCGCAGGCTGCCTGATAAAGCAATAGATCTCATTGATGAAGCCGGTGCGGACGTTAAATTAAGAAAATATGATTCAGAGACTAAACAAGTAACAGTTAAGGATATAGAAGGGCTAGTTTCTAAAATAGCCAAGATACCGACCCGTACAGTTAAAGTTGACGATAGAAACAGGCTGATGACCCTGGCAGGCGATCTTAAGAAAGTTATTTTTGGTCAAAATGAGGCGGTTGATAAGCTTGTTACCGCAATTCAAATGTCCCGCTCGGGACTGAACGAGCCCAATAAGCCTGTGGGTAATTTTATGTTTGCAGGCCCTACGGGTGTTGGAAAAACTGAAATGGCCAAACAACTTGCCGAAGCTCTGGGAATTGAGTTTATTCGCTTTGATATGAGCGAATATATGGAAAAACACACTGTATCACGTTTAATTGGTTCACCTCCCGGATACGTAGGATATGATGAAGGCGGTCAGCTAACGGAAGCGGTTCATCAAAACCCGCACGCCGTGCTGTTGCTAGACGAAATAGAAAAAGCGCACGAGGACATATATAACGTTCTTCTCCAGGTTATGGATCACGCAACTCTGACTGATTCAAATGGAAGAAAGGTCGATTTCAGGCAGATAGTTCTAATCTTAACCACAAACACGGGGTCAAGAGAGAGCAGCCAGAGGAGTGTGGGGTTTGAGAAAGATGAGTTCGAGGATAAGAGCGCACAAGCTATTGAGCGCTTTTTCAGCCCTGAGTTCAGAAACCGCCTAAACGCAACGCTTCATTTTAATTCACTTACTAAGGAAGTTGTGGAGAAGATAGTGGATAAGATGATAGGACAGCTTGCTGATAGGCTCAAAGCCAAGAAAGTTACTCTTGAGCTTACCCCTAAGGCGCGTACATTCATAGCCGAGAGGGGTTACGACAAGCAGCTTGGCGCAAGACCTATCCAGAGGCTTATAGACGATGAAATTACACAGAAATTGTCTCAGGAAATTCTGTTTGGAGAATTAGCAAGTGGCGGCAACGCTAAAATTCTTATTAAATCCGGTGAATTGGCATTTGAGTTTACTGGTAGCTAAACAAAAAATGGAGCTTTTAATGTTTAAGAAACTTCTATATTCAATTGACCGAAAGTTAATTTTCATATTATTTCTAATGCTTGCAGCGCAATTATCAATTAATCCATTTTCACTTTTTTCAACTGAGGGTGCCCATGCCAGAAGCAAGTCGAGCGGCAATGAAGCTATGAGAGAAATCCAGTCAGGATTGGACTTAACGGGAAGAACAAAAAGTGAGGTAATTAAACTTATCGGTCCACCCTGGACAAAGGATACGACTCCGGTAAAAGCGAGGTATAATGAGAAATGGACTTATAGCTGTGAGGACAAAAGGGGAGCGACTTATAACTGCGTTTTTATCTATTTTATGACAGATCGTGTTAAAAATGTAGAAATCTTTTAAAATTCTTGATACTAATTCAGTAATGGCTCAGTATGTATAATAAAAAACTTTGAATACGGGTGGGAAAAATGAAAGAATGTCCAAAATGCGGTACTGATTTAAAGCCTAAGGTAATCGGTTCAATCGACGTTGACGAATGCGAATCATGCAAAGGCATCTGGCTTGATAAAGGGGAGCTAAGAGAAGCTAAAGACCTTGCTGACCCCAACCTTAACTGGCTGGATTTTGAAATTTGGAAACACCCTGAGAAATTCAATTCAAAACAAAGCCATCTAAAATGCCCGACATGCAGCACCCCCACGGTTGGACTCGAGTATGGACACACTGGGATCAATATAGATTATTGTAAAAACTGCCACGGGGTATGGCTTGATAAAGACGAGCTGCCAAACATTATCGAAGCGCTTGAGCATGAGATATATGAAAAGAGTTTCTCAGAATATGTGCACGAGAGCATTGAGGAGGCAAAAGAGCTTGTAACAGGACCAGAATCCTTTATGTCCGAGTGGAAAGACCTTTCCTCTGTCTTTAAATTATTGCAATACAGACTGTATGTGGAAAAGCCCAAATTGGTCGAAACACTTGTAGATATCAACACGTTGAATCCGTTTAAATAGCGGAAGATGCGGGGCGCGGGGCGCATAACCCTATTGTGGTTCTCGAATAACTAGAACATACCAAATTGTTATCAGCAGAAATTAAGCTGACACCCGCCCCTGTATTAACCCCCTTAAGAACAACTCCAACTTGATGTATAGTGTGTTTACATCAGATACATGGAGGCATATCATGAAAACCGATTTTTATACAAAAGTTATATTGACGCTCATAGCTATAGGGCTTTGGGGAATGCTTCTCAAACCTCTTTTTACTACTGAGACGGTTATAGCATCAAACGGCATAATGGATGTAAACATACGGAAAATAGCCGGGATGAGGCTGGATAACAGAACACTTAATATTAATATAAACAAGGTAGGCGGATACAACGTCAGGAGTTCGAGTCTACCGGTACAAAGCGGCAACTAGACTACGGCAGCTCTAGAATGCCGGATATGTGAGAGTTTCTTACCTCTCCGCTTTTATCATAAACAACTTTCCCTTCCTTATTAAATATGGTTACGTGTGGAATATAGTTTTTATAGTGACTTTTTACCAGAGCGCTCTGCCCGCTCGATCTTGGCGAGTCCAGGTCAATAACTATAAAATCAACCTTTCCATTGTATTTCTCATACAATTCAACCGTTCTTCTGGCCTGGCGTTTAGAGTTATAACACTCCCTGTGGTAGAAAATGACGTAAGCGGGCTTGCCTTTGTTAATAGTGCCGTCAGACATATTCTTTCCGGTAATCAGTGGCCCGTCGTTAGAATCACTAGAGTAGTTTAAGCCGGGGTTTAATTTCAGGTCTGTGGCCGCAAATACCCCGGTGCCAAAAGCGAAAATTGCAAGAATGATTAAAACCGGTGCGAAAACTGCCCGATAAAAGTTGATCTTCACTTTGCTCCTCTCCGTTTAATACCGCACATTCATGAATAATATACGTGAACTAATATACTACGGTTTCATATTAATATGAACCTGTATATAATTCATGTCTGAATATTTGCAATTACCTGATACGAGGATGGTAACACAAATGGCTGGCTCAAAAGTACGAATAGCGTCCAATATAAAAAATGAGGAACTGATTAACATCAGACGACAGGAGCTTGTTAATGCTGCTGTGAAGTTGTTTGTAAAAAAAGGGTTCCATAAAACCACAGTCCGCGAAATTGCCAAAGAATTTGGCATGAGCATGGGTGCTCTTTACGATTACATCAGGACCAAAGAGGATATATTATTTCTGGTTTGCGATCATATATTTAAAAGCGTCAGCGATAAACTGCAAGCATCTATGGAGGCGGAAAAAGACCCCAAACAAAAACTTAAGAACGCCATACGTGATTATTTTATAATAATCGACAATATTCAGGACTACACACTTCTTTTGTATCAGGAAACAAAATCACTCAACAGAAAAGATAGGAACTATGTGCTTTCCGCGGAAATGGAACTAACCAAGATTTTTGAAAATATCCTTGCAGAGGGCATTAAGAAAAAGATTTTTAAAATAGACCGACGCACTGCAAAAATTGTAGCTAACAACATTATGGTACAAGGACAGATGTGGTCTTTCAGACGATGGGTTGCACAAAAGAACTTCTCACTAAAAAACTACACAAAGATTCAGACTGATTTGACAATAAACGCTATTTCATAAGCATCTTGACTTGCATTTCCATATTTTATATAATATAAAAACGAGCAAGCGCTCGGTCGGGTTTGCTAAGTTCAGGAGGAATCAATATGTCGATTATTAGCCTTTCAGAAGAACAGGGGATGGTCCAGAATACTGCAAGGGAGTTTACTAATAACGAGATTAAACCCGTTGCATCAATTAATGACAGGGAGCATCGATTTCCCAAAGATGTAATAAAGAAGCTGGGAGAGCTTGGGTTCATGGGCATGAATGTCCCTGAGCAATACGGGGGAAGCGGGCTAGACTACTTTTCCTATATTTTAGCGCTTGAAGAAATATGCAAGGGCTGCGCTTCGACCGGAGCCATAATGTCCGTTAATAACTCTTTAGTATGTTCTCCTATTAAAACATTCGGATCTGAAAATCAGAAAAGGGTTTTTCTATCAGATCTTGCAGCTGGAAAAAAACTCGGCTGTTTTATGCTGAGCGAGCCGGAAGCGGGATCCGACGTGGCGTCCATGAAAACTACAGCAGTCTTAAATGGTGATCATTACATACTTAACGGAGCAAAATCCTGGATTACCAACGGTGCAGAGGCGGATATTGCGGTAGTTTTTGCCACAACCGATAAGACGCTAAAACATAAAGGAGTCTCCACCTTTATAGTCGATATGGAAACACCCGGGGTAACAATTGGCAAGTTGGAAGAGAAACTTGGGATAAGGGCTACGAGTACTGCCCAGATATTTTTTGAGGATTGCAAAGTTCCCGTAAACAACTTACTAGGCAAAGAGGGCGAGGGTTTTAAAATTGCACTGCACACCTTAGACGGCGGCAGAATAGGGATAGGTGCACAAGCAGTGGGAATAGCTCAGGCAGCGCTTGAGGATTCTGTAATATACGCAAATGAGCGAAAAGCATTCGGTAAATCAATATCGGATTTTCAGGGTCTTCAATTTATGATTGCCGACATGGCAACCAGAATAGAAGCCTCGAGGCTTCTTGTTTGGCAAGCTGCGGTTATGAAAGATAGGGGTATAAAATATGGGAAACAATCCGCAATGGCTAAACTCTTTGCCGCGGAAACCGCAATGTGGGTAACCACAAAAGCCATTCAAATCCACGGTGGGTATGGTTATACAACAGATTATCCGGTTGAAAGATATTTCAGAGACGCGAAAATAACGGAAATCTATGAGGGTACGTCAGAGATTCAAAGAATTGTCATTGCACGGGAAACGCTTAAAGAGATACAATAAAAAAGAAGCCCTTCAAGAGAACTTAAAGGGCTTCTTTCCTTAAAGAAGGAGGGTATAGGATGTCGGGTCTTTATTAAATCTTCTTTCTGCTTATTATGATACAAATTTATACGAAAAGGATTCACAACTTTTGTCTGCAATCCAACGATAATTTGAATTACAAATTGTAGAAATGCTAAACTCAATCCTTTTGCTGGAATAAAAATTATGTGCTAGACATTAAATTCTCTTAATTATCTATCGCCCATTTTTCTTGCCAATTAACTCCATATAAACTATCCTGATCTGAAAATCTTTTAAGGAAAAGATAATGCCCACACTAATAGAAAAACCGACTATTATCGAAGCCGCGGGCAATAAACCTAAAAAAATCGAGGAATTTGCCGGCAGAGTTAACTCAGGCCACACTAAAGTAAGCATCGCCCGTATGACTTCTTCTGAGGGCTGGCTGGAGCCAGGACAACGCCCCGAATTCGAAGAGATTACACTGGTCCTGGAAGGAACGCTTGTTGTTGAATATGAAGGCGGAACAGTGGAAGTAAATTCGGGCCAGGCAATTGTTACATACCCTGGAGAATGGGTCAGATACAGCACTCCCAAGGATGGAGGAGCAAAGTACATAGCTGTATGCTTACCTGCCTTTTCACCCGACACGGTTAACCGCGACTAAGAGTAATAAGGAGCTATTGATGACAAAACGCTGTGATTGGTGCGGTACAGAGCCTATTTACGTCGATTACCATGATAAAGATTGGGGAGTTCCAGTTCACGATGACCGCCTGCATTTTGAGATGATTATACTAGATGGTGCCCAGGCAGGACTGAGCTGGATTACAATTCTTAAAAGACGGGAATCCTACCGCAAGGCATTCGACAATTTCGATGTACTCAAGGTTTCCCGATACAGCGAGAAAAAAATTGAAAAATTACTAACCAATCCCGGCATCATCAGAAACCGCTTAAAGGTAAATTCGGCTGTACAAAATGCCAAATCCTTTTTAACAATCCAAAAGGAATTTGGTTCTTTTGACAAATATATATGGCAGTTTGTCAATCACAGAACTATACAGAACAAATGGAAAAAGATGAGTGATCTGCCTGCCAAAACAGCTGAGTCCGATGCTATGAGCAAGGATCTTAAAAAAAGAGGGTTCAGCTTTGTGGGCTCAACAATCTGCTACGCCTACATGCAGGCAGCGGGACTGGTAAATGACCACACTCTAGACTGTTTTAGATATAAGGAAGTGAAGAAAACCTCTGGCTTAGGTAAATAACAAAGATAGTTAGGTTTTTCCCCGGGATTTTTTGGCTTTTGTGATATACGGCTCTTTGCCCCTCTTTTTTCCTTTGAAGTAAGAAAGCAATATTTCCGCATCATGAAAAGGCAGTGTAACAAACGAAAATTTTTCCAGAATTTGTACGTCCCTTATTTTTTTACTTTTAATACCGCACTTATTCTGGATGAAGTGTATAAGTTTTTGAGATGTCAGTCCATCTACCTTCCCCTGAGCTACAAACAACCTTGTCTTACCTTTCGTATCTACGAGAGCGTTTCCAATTTCGGTGTAACTTTTCTCATCGAGCTCATCCTGAAATGAAAACTCTAGCAATGCCGCTAATACTTCTTCTGCTTCATTTGTCTCAAGCAGCTCCCGTGACATTTCTACATATTCATATCCCGGGCTCTCTTTTACGATATCTTCCAGGGTATTCTTTATCCTGAGCTTTTTAGTCCTAATCACATCTTTAACATCGGGGAGCTTGGCTTTACGAATATCCGTTTTTGTTTCCCTGCTTATATATTTAAGCTTCCTGTACTCCTCAGGAGTGATAAAAGTTATGGCATTCCCCTCTTTTCCCGCTCTTCCCGTACGCCCTATTCTGTGCACATATGATTCAGCGTCTTGGGGAAGGGCAAAATTAATGACATGCGTTAAGTCCTGAACATCTATACCTCTTGCTGCCACATCTGTTGCCACAAGAATATTGATCAAACGCTTTTTAAACTTATTTAATATCTTTTCTCTCTGGGGCTGAGATATATCCCCATGTAGAGCGTCCGCATCATATCCGCGTTCTATTAAGTGATTGGCTATCGTATCAACATCCTTCTTTGTCCTGCAAAAAACAAGACCGAAAAATTCCTCTTCAATATCAATAATTCTGCATAGCGCCTCAAACTTGTCTGAGGCTGAAACCTCAAAATAAATCTGATCTGTCTGGGTTACTGTGAGCTTATCTTTTGTAACCCTAAATTCATCAAACTCCCTCATATGCTCCCTGGCAATCTGCATAATCTCTTTTGGCATTGTTGCGGAGAAGAGCATTGTTCTTTTATCTGTAGGGGTATAGCTCATTATCTTTTTAACATCTTCGAGAAAGCCCATGTTGAGCATCTCATCAGCCTCATCTAAAACAAGATGAGATATCTCTCCCAGCTTCAAAGTACCACGACTAATATGGTCGAGTACTCTCCCCGGGGTGCCAATTACTATATCTATACCTTTTTTCAGTGATCTCAGCTGTAAAGTAATGGACTGACCGCCGTATATGGGAATTATAGTTAATTTTTTCTTTCCCTTTAGTGAATGGATTTCCTCAGCTACCTGTATAGCCAGCTCTCTGGTAGGTGTTAGCACCAGGGCTTGCACGGCGCGAGCGTTTTCATCTAAAAGTTCAACAAAAGGAAGTCCGAAAGCAGCTGTTTTACCAGTGCCGGTTTGAGCCTGAGCTACTATATCTTTATTACCATTTAGTATTGCGGGAATTGTGACTTCCTGAACAGGGGAGGGAACTTCAAAACCCTTTTTTTCAAGGACCTTCAGCGTCCCTGCGGATAAACCTAATTCTTCAAAAGATAGCATGTATTATATTACTCCCACCATACACCGCCTTATGGGGTATATGATTCAATTAGAAATTTCAATTTACCGGAATTGTCATTAGTTGTTTGTAAAGTTTTCTTCGGCAACGTCAGTAAGTTGTTTAGTTTAGGAAATGCATTCCTCGTTAACGATCTATCTGTAAACAGGCTGCATTTAATTTACTTCGGATATAGATACAGCTGATTTACTGATTACAATATTATACCAGATATAGAAATAAGCAATAATATACTAACAACATGCTGAGATTAAGAACACAAACGAAATATTTGACACATATAATTCTGCAATATACAATTGAGAAACTTTCTCAATTAGGGCAGCGCACCTATTAGAAGAATAAAGGTGATAAGCAAATTGTTTTCAATCAGCAACTATGATGAAATAAGAGAGTTTTTCCATAAAAAGGGGCTTAAATACACTCCCCAGCGCCAGGCTGTATTAAAGGTTCTCCAGGAGAGTAAAAGCTATCTATCCATCAACAGAATTCACAGGAATGTAAAAGAGCTTTTACCGGGAACAGGACTTGCAACGGTTTACAGATCGCTTGAAACACTCGTTGAACTTAACTTGGTGGTCAAAGTACATCTGGAAGACGGCTGCCATAGCTATGCAATCGCGCCGGAGGGACATCGCCACCCGATAGTCTGCACAGACTGCAGTAGAGTTATCCAATATACGGAATGCCCGATGGAAGATCTATCAAAAAAACTTACTAAAGACACAGGAATATTAATTCAGAATCATTTTCTTCAATTATTCGGCAAATGCAAGCAATGTCAGTCATGAACAAAAGAGGGGTGCTATAAAAGATGTCTCATTTACACATACCGGACGGGGTGCTCCCGGGCTGGATAATTTTGGCCGGCTGGATATTTACGGCTTTAATCCTCGCATTTTCACTATATAGAGTTAGAAGCACCGAACTCAAGCGGAAAATCCCCTTGATCGGCATCATTTCAGCGCTCATGATCGTGTGTATGACAATACCGATCATACCGCCGGTCTACCATATAAACCTTAGCGTTATCGCTGGAATAATTCTGGGACCCGCTCTGGCATTTATTTCAATATTCATAGTTGATCTGATTATCGCAATGTTCGGCCACGGAGGTATTACAGTAGTAGGTCTAAATACAGTAGTCGTGGGAGCTGAAGCATTTATAGGGTTTTATTTGTTTCAACTTTTTATGGCCCTAATGGGAAGGGACTCGATCATGTGGTCATCGGGTTTAGCCGCCGTTATTAGTTTAATACTTAGCACCTCTCTCTTAATAGGTGTCGTTTATCTATCTCAAATTAACCCTGAATTAGTTATAGCCGTTGAAGAAGACCATTCGACGGAAGATACTCAAGAACACAATATACAGGAAATTCCCAAAGAGCTTGTAAAAGGAATAAATATAAAGAGCTTCGCAAAAACGATATTAATTCTCTTGGGAGTCGGATGGATAATTGAGGGCATAATTACGGCATTTGTGATTAAATACGTATCACGTGTGCGCCCGGATTTGATTTTATCCGAGGAGACTTAGGAGCAGATTTATGGATGTTGCAATAATCGACTATTACGCAAACCACGGAAAGAGCTTCCTGCATAAAGCAAAAGCCTTCTGGAAAATAATTTTCGCAGCGCTTATTATAGCCTCGATTATTATTACGAACGAATTTTATCTATTACTAGGCATTTATATTGCCCTGGTAACAATAGCTACATGGACGAAGCTGTCGGTTACGAAAATCCTAACAATTGCGGCCTATCCCGCGATATTCGCGCTCATATTCGCCATTGCAAGCTGGAACGGGAGTTGGTTAAGAGCAGGAGTAATAATGCTTAAGGCGTTATCCGCGGCGCTTACAATGGTCATTTTAATCGTTACCACTCCCTACCCGGATGTATTTAATGCCATACGGCCCGCAGTACCAAAAATCATCGCAGAAGGACTTTTTGTCACCTACAGATCTGTTTTCATCCTGCTTGAACTAACGGACGATCTGATTAAAGGCTTAAAAGTAAGAGGCGGGATTACACGCAGGAAATATATAAGTAATGTTAAGAACTTCTCCTCGGGAATAGGTCTTCTAATTGTTAGGGGCTTTGATTACTCAGAAAAATTCTATGGAGTAATGAACGTTAGAGGTTATGGTGGAAAAATCTCAAGCGGGAAGACACAAAACGGTATTGGCCGAAATGATGTCATAGCGCTTATAATCGGCATATTAATTTTTGCTGTATCACTCGGAACTGTTATTGAAAAAAGTCTTCTTGAATTCAGTATCTACGCACTCGTCTGCTCGGTAATAGCATTGGTTATCTCGTCCATATATGTGCAATTTAATAGTTGAGGTGGCAGTTTGGAAGAATTAGTAAAAGTTAGCAATGTAAAGTTTAAATATCCCGACGGCACGTCATTAATCTTTGAGGGGCAGGAATTTACCGTCAAAAAGGGGGAGAGGGTAGTAATTCTCGGCCCCAACGGAAGCGGAAAATCAACCTTGCTCTCACTTCTTTTGGGATTATTAAAATCCTCGGAAGGAGATATCCAAGTCCTGGGAATCGACCCGGCCAAAGACTACGAGAAAGTTAGGGAGCGGATAGGGGTACTACTGCAAAATGTTGATCTTCAGATTATAGCCCC
>Ga0209633_10001040_pt1 | contig 29909 bp, 21 predicted proteins | sample Cruoilmetagenom1_FD_187290 | JGI IMG/M metagenome (GOLD analysis project Ga0209633, IMG submission 187290) | Oil polluted marine microbial communities from Coal Oil Point, Santa Barbara, California, USA - Sample 1 (SPAdes) (version 2) | ecosystem: Environmental > Aquatic > Marine > Oil seeps ... | reverse complement strand
CTCTATCTATCTGATGCTCAAATAGATAGAGTGGCTCCTTCGCAATGGAAAACCCGAACTATTGACGTTCCTATTTCAAAAGAAACTTATGCAAAGTATGGAGTTACAGATACTAACATTACAAAAGTTGGAAAGATTTCTTGGGAAATGGGACCTTCAGTTAATTTTGGGAAAGTTCAAGCAATTAGAGCTCAGGATTTAGTTGCATTGGATATCATTAGAGCAAACATAGCAGATAGACCAATCTATTTTGCCGTTACAACACCTGACAAAAGTAAGCTTGGACTAAATGATTATATGGAAATGGAAGGATTAGCATTTAAAATTCTACCTTATAAAGTTGGTAATTTCTATAGTGCAATAAATGAAGAAATTATGTGGAAACAACTTATGGAAGAGCCTGAAGGTTACAATACAGATTATCAACCAGGTTTTAAATTTAGAGGATTAAACGATAGTACCATATTTATGGATGATAACCATCAAAGACTTACTATGAACTATAGAAATTCTTACATGAGGTTAGCATTAAAATATCTTTACACAACTAAGGATAATAAAAAAGTAATTGAAGTACTTGACAAAATGGAAGAAAAAATGCCAAGTGATTTAATTCCAGTTCATTATACACTTCAGCATAATTTTGCAAATATTTATATGGAAGCTGGTGATATAGACAAGTATAATTCTTTGATTAAAAAGGTAGAGAAAATTGCAATACAAAGCTTTAATGCAAATCCTTTGAACTCTGTTAAAAGTCAGGATGGAGCGTTTTACATTTTACAAGACATTTATGATCGACAACAAGAGTATGGTAAATTCCTCGATATTCTTGAAAGATTAAAATCTGTGGTTCCAAATGATCCAAACTTAGAAAGGTTGATACAACAGTATCAGCAAAAAGATAAACTAGGTAAAATTACTATACCTGAACAAAACAAATAATATATATCCTCAGAACCTCCAGAGTTAATAAACTTTGGAGGTTTTATATTTCTGCTTTAATATATTCTACACATTTTTCAATTTGATCAAAAGACAAAACTAAATTAGTTTCCCTTCCTTCACTATCAATTCGTTTTTTCATTTCATCAGTAATGTTTTTCCACATTGCTCCATAACAAACAATTGGTTTTTTCTTAATTAAACCTTTGTTTATTGATTCCCAAACTAAGGAAAGCTCTACCAATGTTCCTGTTCCACCTGGCAAAATAATATAAGCATCACCATAACTTATAAGTTTATCTATTCTTTCAAAAAGAGTATTACATTTTATTTCATTTGTAAGATGTTGGCTTGGTTTAGCATTGAACAAATCAACCGTTATACCTATTGCCTCTGAACCATATTCTACAGCTCCTTTTGAAACTGCATCCATAATTCCTTGAAAGCCACCTGAGCAAACATTTAGATTATTTTGAGCTAATAATTTTCCAATTAAATATGCATCTTCATATTCGCTCTCACCTTTTACCGGCAATGAGCTACCAAAAACTGTTACTGTTTTTCTTTCCATTATTTGCCTATCAGTTGTACAATAATTTTTCTATTTCTACTTCTGTTATCAAAATCTAATAGTATTATTTGTTGCCACGTACCAAGTAAAAGTTTACCATTTATAAACGGAACTTGGAAAGAAGCACCTTGCAATGCTGCTCTAACATGAGAAAATCCATTACCATCATGCCAAGTCATATCATGATTATAGTCAACTTCAGAAGGAATAATTTTTTCCATAAATGCTGGATAATCCTTTAATAAACCTGGCTCATATTCAATAGTTGTAATTCCAGCTGTTGCTCCAGGAACAAAGACCAGGGCATTACCTTCAGCAAAATTATTATCATTAATAATAGATTGTACATTCTCGGTTATATCAATAATATCATTAAAACCATTTGTCCTTACGCTAAAATCAAAAGTTTTAATATTCATAAAATATTCCCTTGTAGTCTAATTTATATTTAATACATTTTGTAGAAGAATAAATTAAATTACGGAGAAAAATTATGCAGTCCAAAGACTATATTGAATTAGAAAACAAATACGGAGCACATAACTATCACCCTCTTCCAGTAGTACTTTCAAAAGGAGAAGGAGTTTATTTGTGGGATGTAGAAGGGAAAAAATATTTTGATTTTCTTTCTGCATATTCTGCTGTAAACCAAGGTCATTGTCATCCTAAAATTGTTAATACTTTAGTTGAACAATCTAAAACTTTAACTTTAACATCTCGTGCTTTTTTCAATGATGCACTTGGACCTTACGAAAAATATATAACAGAATACTTTGGATATGATAAAGTACTTCCTATGAATTCTGGAGCCGAAGCGGACGAAACTGCAATAAAACTTTGTAGACGTTGGGGATACGATAAAAAAGGAATTGCAGATAACGAAGCCAAAATTATTGTTTGTGATGGTAACTTTCATGGTAGAACTATCACTATAATTTCAATGTCGACCGATCCAGATTCATTTAAGGGTTTTGGTCCTTACACTCCCGGTTTTGTAACAATTCCTTATAATGATTTGGATGCTTTAGAAAAAGAATTGTCAGATCCCAACGTTGCTGGATTTTTGGTTGAACCGATTCAAGGAGAAGCTGGAGTTTATGTGCCAGAAGATGGTTATCTAAAAAAGGCTTACGACCTTTGCAAAGCAAACAATGTCCTTTTCATAGCTGATGAAGTTCAAACTGGAATTGCACGTACCGGAAAATTATTAGCTTGTGATCACGAAGATGTAAGACCCGATATTTTAATCTTAGGTAAAGCTTTATCCGGCGGAGTTCTTCCTGTTTCAGCAGTTTTAGCCGATGATGATATTATGATGGTCATTAAACCAGGAGAGCATGGCTCAACATTCGGCGGAAATCCAGTTGCAAGTAAAGTTGCAGTAGCTGCATTGGAAGTTGTAAAGGAAGAGAATCTTGCAGAACGAGCAGAAACACTTGGAAAACTTTTTCGTTCAGAATTAGAAAAGTTAGATTCTGAAATGATTGAATTAGTAAGAGGTAAAGGATTATTAAACGCTATAGTAATTAAACCTTCAAACGGCAAAGAAGCTTGGGATGTTTGTGTAAAAATGAAAGAGAATGGTTTACTTGCAAAACCAACTCATCAACATATTATTAGATTTGCTCCTCCTTTAGTTATAACTGAAGAAGAAATTTTAGAAGCCATAGCTATAATTAAAAAATCTTTAGAAGAAGTTTAATGTAGTTTTTGGACTACACAGACAATTAAACAATTTGTACAATTGTCTGTGTAATTCCGGTTTCCAGTTCTTTTGGAATACCAGAATCTGGTTTTTATACTTCAATCGAATTGGTCTTCAGTAAATGGAAAACCAAAATTTGTCATTTCGAAATGAGCTTGTTTTTTGAGCGATTGAGAAATCCCTAAACCATAAAGAGTATAAGATTTCTCACGAAAAGAGTGTTCGAAATGACAATCTAAAGAAATCCGAAAACCAATTTGAGTTTAGCAGCTCTTAAATGTAAAATCTAACTACCAAATATTTCATTTGTTGGAATTATTTTTTCATCAATAAAAATTCTGTCTGATCCTTCATCTTCTGTAGCTGTAATTTTGAAAACTCTAATGTTTGAATCTCCATTACCTTTCCAATCTGTTGCCATTTTTTTTACATCATCAATATCTGGAATATGTTTAGTGTTTTGATCACTTATAATATGATAACAATAGTGTTCCATAATAGTCTCCTCAAATTATTTATATGATTTGGAATTTTATAATAATGACAATCATTATCACAAAATGATTAAAAAGTTTTATTTTACTTACATCCTTCACAAACTCCGTAAAACTCTACAACATGACTATCAATTGTAAATTTATGTTTTTTTGAAAGTTTCTTTTCAAGTTTACTAAATAATGCAACCTCTTCGTCAATAAAATCAGTATAATTTATTATTTTTTTACACTCAACACAAATTAGGTGGTGGTGGTGACCAACTCCATCTGGATGATCAATAAGTTCAAACCTTGCTTTCCCTTCACCAAAATCAAATCTGTGAACCAACCCCATGTTTACTAATAATTCTAATGTTCTATAAACAGTTGTAATACCAATCGATGGATGTTTTTTATGTACGCTAAAATAAATTTCTTCTATACTAGGATGATTATTGTTTTTGCTTAAAATATTAATAATCGCTATTCGAGGTTCTGTTAATCTATAACCGTGTTTTGAGAAACTTTCATATAGATAATTATTTGCAGTTGTTGTCTTTTTCATAGTATTTATAATGTAAAGATAATGGTTGTTATTGTCAATAGATTTTGAAAAAATTGGTAACATGCTTAATATAATTATCAATTTGATAACACAATCCTTATTGATAAAAAGTGATAAGTCGTCCCTCAATTAATACTTTTGAAAATCCAAAATATTTTTTGATCCAATGAATTGTATTTGCATGATAAATAAACACGTGAGTTAAGTCGTTTTTGTAATTCCAATTATGAAAATCGATACTCTCATCATAAAGATAAGTCATGCAATAGAGTTTCCCATTTTCTAATAGTAAATTTTTAAGTAAATTAAATTCTTTTGGGGGATTATAAAAATGTTCTATAACCTCACAGCAAGCTATATAGTCATATTTTGTTTTTAGTAAACTTGGAGTATTGTGAAAGAAAGGATCATATAAAACTATATTAAATTTGTTGTCTTTTAATACTTTTGAAATTACGGGTCCAGTTCCAGCCCCAAAATCAAGCCCATAATCTTCTTGAGAAAAATCACTCATAACAGCTGAAGTAATTGGAGAAACAAATTGCTGATAATTTTTATCATTGACATCATTTTTATGTTCATTGTATCGTTTTATTTCAGCTTCTTTATTCGGTATTAGTTTTTTATCAACAAAAATACCTGAGCAATTTTTGCATTGAAAATACAATCGTTTCTTAAATTGATAAAAGATTTCACTATCTGAATTGCAAAGTGGGCAATGGTTATTCATTTATTATTCGTTCCAAGTTTATCCAATAGTAGAATACTTTAAATTATCTGAATAAAATTTAGTCAACTTCTTTCTTATCATTTTATTGGATTCTTTAGTTAACTTATTGTCATCCACCACTATTTCAAACGCAGCCTCTTTTGCTTTTATTAGTAATTCTTGATCTTCAATCAAATCTGCAAAAAACAATTTTGGATAACCACTTTGAGCTTTACCAAAGATATCTCCAGGACCACGTAATTTTAAGTCCACTTCGGAAAGATCGAAACCACTACTATACTTAACCATTGCATTCAATCTGATTTTAGATTTGTGAAATTCAATTTGTGCTTTGGATAGATAATCGAAATTGAAATTGAAACTTTTTGTTTTTTCTGCCAAATCATTTTTGGTTATTAGAATGCAATAAGCTTGTGTTGATCCTCTTCCTATTCTGCCTCTTAGTTGGTGAAGTTGAGAAAGCCCAAATCTTTCCGCATCATTAATTACAATTATATTTGCATCTGGAATATCGATACCTACTTCAATGACAGTGGTGGAAATTAAAACATCAAACTCTTTATTCTTAAATCGTTGCATAACTGAATCTTTATCTTTCCAATTCATTCTTCCATGAAGCAATCCAATTTTTAATTCTTTTAGATTCGTTACCTTTAATTCATTATAAAAAACTTCAGCCGCCTTTAAGTCCAACTTTTCAGATTCTTCAACAAGTGGATAAACTATAAATGTTTGATAACCTTTCGTCTTCTTTTCAATTATGAAATTATAAATTTCAGGTAAACTATTCTCGCCACGTAATACTGATTTAATCGGAAGTCTATTTTTAGGTAATTCTTTTATTATTGATAAATCCAAATCTCCATAAAGTGTCATGGTTAAAGTTCTAGGAATTGGAGTTGCTGTCATAATTAAAACATCAGGAGAGACTCCTTTTTTGATTAGTTGACCTCTGTGAGCAACACCAAAACGATGTTGTTCGTCAATTACAACAATCCCTAGTTTTGCAAATTCAACATTATCTTCAATAAGGGCATGGGTACCAATAAGAATATTACATGTGTTTTCTTTTATTTTTTTTCGAATAGATTCTTTTTCTGATTTCTTAGTTCCACCAATAAGAAGTTCCACAGTGATGTTAAAATCACTTAAAAGGTTCTTGATGTTTTGGTAATGCTGGTCTGCTAAAATTTCAGTCGGAGCCATTATTACTGCTTGATATCCATTACTCACGGAAATCAACATACTTATTAAAGCCACAATTGTTTTTCCACTTCCAACATCACCTTGCAATAGGCGATTCATTGGTTTAGGATTTATCATATCTTTTTTAATTTCGCCAAGAACTTTTAACTGATCATTAGTAAGATCAAATGGAAGTTTACCTAGAAACTCTTTTATTATTTCGGAATGAACTTTAAAAGCTATTCCTTTTGTATTTGCTATAAATTTATATTTCCTAATTGCGACCAATGTTTCTAGGAAAAACAATTCTTCGTATTTAAATCTTTTACGTGCCAGTTCTAGTTTATTATTACTAGCAGGAAAGTGAATGTTTTTTACAGCTTCTTTTATATCAGACAATTGGTTATCTGAAATAATTTTAGTTGGTAATGTTTCAGTAATTAACTCAGAATATTCTTCAACGGCATATTTAATTATTTTCCTGAGCCCAATATCTCCAATATTTTTTGAACGCAGTTCTTTTGGAATCGTATAGAATGGAATTATTTTTCCAGTGTTTAAAAAATCGGAAGATTCGTCTGCTGTTAATTTATCAAAATCTGGATGGGTAAACTGTAAATGTCCGTATTTAGTAAGCACTGGTTTTGCAGAAATTGCGTAGTGTTCACCAGTTAAAAAAAGTGATTTGAAATATTTTATTCCTTTAAACCATACACATTCAAAAGTCCCACTTTCATCTTGGAACTTAACTTTAAATATTTGTCTCTTTCCAAAATTTATAACTTCTTTGTCAAGTACTTCCCCAACAATTGTTATTTCTCCACTGTAGCCATTAACAATAAACTGCATTACATCTGCAACAGAAAGGATATTGCTTCTGTCCAAATATTTTGACGGGAAGAAAAAAAGTAATTCTTCAACAGTTTTAAAACCAATAGAATTGAATGATTCTGTTTTTTTAGGACCAACTCCAGGAAGAAATTGAATTGAATCTGTTAGACTTTTTGATTCCATAGTTTAAATATACTTAACACATTTTTATTTTAGGAAAAAAGAGTTGATAATAATAAGAATTGGACAAGATGAAGGAATAGCTTAATGTTCTGATTTCATATCACGAGCCATAAGGTCGTAAGTTCCTTTAATAGGATCTTTATCTAAGAATAAAGCATTGTAAACAGCGTCAACTATAGGAGTTTGTACATCGTGCTTTCTAGCTAATTGATATGCAGAATTACTTGTGGTAACACCTTCCGCAACCATTGCCATTGATTTTAGTATAGCTTTTAATTTTTTGCCAGAACCAATTTGTTCGCCAACATATCTATTTCTACTGTGTTGACTCATACACGTAACAATTAGATCTCCAACACCGGAAAGCCCTGAAAATGTTTCCGGTCTTGCCCCCATGACTAATCCCAATCTAGATATTTCCGCAATTCCCCTAGTCATAATTGCAGCTTTAGTATTATCTCCAAACTTTGCTCCATCAATAATACCGGCACCAATTGCTATTACATTTTTGAAAGCACCACCCAACTCAACTCCCAAAATATCGGTTGAGTAATAAACTCTAAAATATGAAGTCATAAAAGCGGCTTGAATTTGCTTTGCAGTTTCTTCGTTGGCAGAAGCAGAGACAACAGCAGTAGGCATCTTTAGAGCTACTTCTTCTGCATGGCTTGGTCCGGATAAAACGCCAATATTACTATCGCTGATATCTGGCAATACATCTTTTATAATTTGAGAAACTGTAAATAATGTGTCTTTTTCAATTCCTTTAGCAACACTTACCAACGTAGCATCACCTAAATCGAATTTACTCATTGTTTCTAAAACACTTCTTATAAATTGAGAAGGCACAGCCAAAATCATCATGTGCTGGTTTAAACATGCTTCTTTTATAGAATTAGTAATAACAATTTCTTTTGGGATTTTAACTTTTGGAAGGTATGTTTTGTTGACTCTTGTCTTGTTTAATGTTCTTGCGTATAAACGTTTATGTTCCCAAAGTGTAACATCGTGACCGTTAAATTGTAAAATTATAGCTAGAGCAGTTCCCCAGCTTCCGGCGCCAAGAACAGAAATTCTCATAATTTATTTTTTCTTTTTTGAAAACGATATTTTATTTTCGTTGCCTTGAATAAGCCTACCAATATTTGCTCTGTGAGTATAAACTACAAGTAAAGCTAATAAAAATGCAAATGGCAAGACTGTGCCATAACTTGGAATATCTACACCAAAAATATTTTCTCTTATTATAAGCATAAATGGAACTGTGATTGCAGCAGATATTGATGCTAAAGAAACGTATTTTGAAACGAATGTTACAATTACAAAAACGCCAAGACCAATTAACATATCTAAGGTAAGAATAGAAATAAAAACACCTAAACCAGTTGCTATTCCTTTACCACCCTTAAAGCCAGCAAAGACAGTCCAGATGTGTCCAATAACTGCGGTAATTCCAGCAATAAATTGAACCAAAGTAAAATCATCAAAAGGAGTTGTATTTGGGAAAGGAAAACTGCCAAGATATAAACGTGAAATTATTACAACCGCAAAAACACCTTTTAGAGCATCTAAAATTACTACAAGAAGACCAAATCTTTTACCAAGAACTCTTGATACATTTGTACCGCCTGCATTACCACTACCATAATCTCTAACATCCACACCTTTAATTGCTTTTGTTAAAACTATGCTTGTTGGAATAGAACCAACAAGATAAGATAAAATTATGATTGACAAAAGATTTAACATAGTATCTCCTAGCTTTCACCAAAAATATTGAATTTATAAAAGAATAACAAGTCTTATAAAGAATTTCCCAATATATGTTCCAGAAACTCTAAATCTGATTGAGTTGTAACTTTAAAATTGGTAGTTTCTCCTTCTATAATTCTAACATCAAAGTTTGCATTTTTCACTAACATTGATTCATCAGTGCCTAAAAATTTACTTTCGTTTGCTAATTTAAATGCTTCTAATAAAATTTTATATCTAAATATTTGTGGAGTTTGAGCATAATAAATATTTGATCTGTCTAAATATTCATCAACAATTTCATCTCCTTTAATCAATGTATCACTGGCTTTTTTTGCAACTACAATACTATCGTATTTTTTAGCCTCATTTACAGATTTTTCCAAAAGTTCTTGTGATAATAATGGTCTTGCTGCATCATGTACAATCACTAAATCTTCATCATTCAAAGTGAGATATTTTAAACCATTAAAAACTGATTCTTGTCGTTTTTTTCCACCCTCAATAATTTTTACAACTTTATCTAAATTATATTTTTCTTTGATAATATTGAGAAGATCGAAATAAAATGGTTGCGCCGGAACAATTATTTCATCAATAAGATTACTCTTTTGAAAAACTTGGAGTGTGTATGCAATAAGCTCTTTCCCCAATACTTTAACATATTGTTTTGGTATTGAGGAAAGAATTCTTGAACCAATTCCACCAGAAGGTATAATCGCAACTATTTTCATTTTATAAGATTAACATTGCATCGCCATAACTAAGAAATCTATATTTTTCTTTCATAGCTGTTTTATAATTTTTCATTACAGCATCATAACCTCCAAAAGCAGCAGTTAGCATAAGCAATGTAGATTCTGGCTGATGAAAATTTGTTATTAACTTTGTTGCAATTTTGAATTCATGTGGTGGGAAAATGAATTTGTCAGTCCAACCATAATTTGGTTTAACTCTACCACCAGCAGTAACACTACTTTCTAAAGCACGCGTTGAGCTTGTTCCAGTTACAAATACTTGCTTTTTAGAATCAAGTGCTTTGTTTACAGCGTCAGCAGTTTCTGTTGGTATTTCAAAATATTCTGAATCCATTTTGTGTTTTGTAAGATCTTCAACTTCAACTGGACGAAATGTTCCAAGTCCAATATGCAACAATACTGGAACAATCTTAATACCTTTCTTCTTGATTTTTTTTATCAAATCTTGAGTAAAGTGTAATCCTGCAGTTGGTGCAGCTACAGATCCATCTTCATTTGCAAATAATGTTTGATAATCTTCTACATCATCTTTAACAGCTTCTCTTTTAATATAAGGAGGAAGAGGAGTCAGTCCATTTTTTTCAATTGCTTTATAAATATCATCACCAGTATAGTTTATTCTAACTGTTCTTCCTCTTGATGTTGTGTTATCAATAACTTCACACCAAAGTTCATCATTAAAATATATTCTATTTCCAATTCTGACTTTACGAGCAGGATCAACAATCACATCCCAAATATTTTCTTCATGATTTAATTCTCTAAGAACAAAAACTTCAATTTTTGCATTAGTTCTTTCTTTATTACCAAACAACCTTGCTTGCATTACTTTTGTTTCATTTACAACAAGTACATCACCCTTTGACATATAGTCTATTATATTGCTAAATTTTTTATGTTCAACTTTTGTTGATCCACTTTCAAAAACCATTAGTTTTGATTTATCTCTTGGTTTTGCTGGAAACTTAGCAATTGCAGTTTTGGGCATTTTATATCTAAACTCAGATAACTTCATTTATTCTCCTATATTCACCAACATATCTTATGCTGGGATTCTAAACATATGAAACAGAAAAGAATTTTTTTTGTTCCATTAAAAACATCAATCAAGCACCTATAAAGCACTTGGTTGAAAATTGTATTATTTTACTTCCTTATTTTCTTAAAGCTGCTCTTGCTGCTGCAAGACGAGCGATAGGAACTCTATAAGGTGAACAACTAACATAGTTCAATCCAGTTCTATGACAGAATTCAACTGATTCCGGTTCTCCACCATGTTCTCCACAAATACCAACTTTAAGTTTTGGATTTACAGAACGACCTTTGTTAGTTCCAATCTCAACAAGTTGTCCAACACCATTTTGATCTATACTTTCAAATGGATCTTTTGGTAAAATATCTTTTTCAACGTATGAAGGTAAGAATTTACCAGCATCATCTCTTGAAAGACCAAAGGCTGTTTGTGTCAAATCATTTGTTCCAAAACTAAAGAACTCAGCATGTTCTGCAATTTCATTAGCTGTAAGTGCAGCTCTTGGTAACTCAATCATTGTACCAACAAGGTAATTGATCTTTTTACCTTTTGCTTTGAATACATCTTTTGCAACACGTCTAACAATATCTTCTTGTAATTTAAATTCCTTAACATGACTTACTAAAGGAATCATAATTTCTGGTTTAACTTTTGTACCAGATTTAGTTACTTGAACAGCTGCTTCAAAAATTGCTTGTGCTTGCATTTCAGTAATTTCAGGATAGCTAATTCCTAGTCTACATCCTCTAAAACCTAACATAGGATTGAACTCATGAAGTGATTCAATTTTAGCTTTTAGTTTATTAACAGAAATATTCAGTGCCTTAGCAACTTCTTGTTGTTCTTTTAATGAATGAGGTAGGAACTCATGCAATGGAGGATCTAGAGTCCTGATTGTTACTGGGTTTCCTTTCATTGCTTTAAATATTCCAGCAAAATCTTTTCTTTGTAATGGTAATAGTTTTTTAAGAGCTTTTTTTCTTCCAGCTTCATCTTCTGCAAGAATCATTTCTCTCACTGCAAGAATTCTATCGCCACCAAAGAACATATGTTCTGTTCTACATAAACCAATACCTTCAGCTCCAAACTGAATAGCATTACTTGCTTGATCAGGTTGATCAGCATTAGTTCTAACACCTAATTTTCTAGCATCATCTGCCCAACTCATAAGATCTTTGTAAGTTTTGTAAGTTGCAGATTTTTTTGCAGAAAGTTCTTTAGTAATAAGTACTTGAACAATTTCTGAAGGCTTAGTATTGATATCACCAGCAAATACTTCTCCAGTTGTTCCATCAATAGAAATGTAATCACCTTCTTTAATTATTTTCTTACTCCCTTCCGATTTCATTGTACCTTTTTTATAATCAATATCTAACACACCACAACCAGCTACACAAACTTTACCCATTTGTCTTGCAACAAGAGCTGCATGAGAAGTCATACCGCCCTTAGCAGTTAAGATACCTTCAGAAGCATCCATACCTTTAATGTCTTCAGGAGATGTTTCTATTCTTACAAGAATTACTCTGTCGCCTTTTTGAGCCATAACTTCAGCATCGTGAGCAGTAAATGCAACCTTACCAGCAGCAGCTCCAGGGCCAGCATTTAATCCTTTTGCAAGAAGACTGCCAGCTTTAACTGCTTTTTGTTTTTCACTACCATCAAAAATTGGTCTTAACAATTGGTTTAATTGTTCAGGATCAATTCTAAGTAAAGCTTCTTTTTTAGGAATAAGTTTTTCTCTAACCATATCAACAGCAATTTTAATAGCTGCGAAACCAGTTCTCTTACCAACCCTAGCTTGCAACATCCACAATTTACCTTGTTGTATTGTGAACTCAACATCCATCATATCTTTATAATGTTTTTCAAGCTTGATACGGATTTTATCTAATTCCTTGTAAATTTTAGGATTATCTTTTTTAAGTTCGCTAATTTCATGAGGAGTTCTAACACCGGCAACTACATCTTCACCTTGAGCATTAAATAAATATTCACCGTAGAAAACATTTTCTCCAGAAGCAGGATCTCTAGTAAATGCAACACCTGTTCCAGAATCTTGTCCCATATTTCCATAAACCATAGACTGTACGTTTACAGCAGTTCCCCATTCAGCAGGAATATCATTTAATCTTCTATAAACATGAGCTCTTTCATTCATCCATGAATCAAACACAGCTGAAATTGCACCCCATAATTGTACCATTGGATCGGCTGGGAAATCATGTCCGGTTTGTTTCTTAATTTCTGCTTTAAATTCTTTAATAATTACTTTTAATTGTTCAGCACTAAAATCTGAATCTAATTTAATTTTATGTTTAACTTTATTTTTATCAAGAATTATTTCAAAAGGATCACGATCAAGTTTACCTTCTGGTTGTAAGCCAAGAACAACATCTCCATACATTTGAACAAATCTTCTATATGAATCATAAGCAAAACGAGGATTGTTAGTTTTTTTACTTAGGGCTTCTACAGTTTCATCATTTAATCCTAAATTAAGAATTGTATCCATCATTCCCGGCATAGATGCTCTAGCACCACTTCTTACAGAAAGTAAAAGTGGATTTTTTTTATCACCAAACTTAGCACCCATTTCCTTTTCAATCTTTTTCATAGAAGCTAAAACTTCTTTTTTTAATGTTTTAGGATAAGTTTTTTTATGTGCATTAAAATATGTACAAACTTCTGTTGTGATGGTAAAACCTGCAGGAACGGGAATTCCAATGTTAACCATTTCTGCAAGGTTAGCACCTTTACCACCCAATAGATTTTTCATTGAAGCTTTTCCTTCAGCTTTTTTACCACCAAAAAAGTAAACTTCTTTATTACTTCGTTTTTTTGCCATTTCTTAAACCTCTAAGGGATTATTATTATTAAGAGTTATTTAATTAAATATTTTGTTTTGTAATGATTCTAAAAAATCATTTTGATTTTCAATTTCCAATTCTACTTTTAGAAAATATATATCAATGTCATCTAATTCTTTCGAGTATTCCATTAATTTTACAGCATCTTTTTGAGTTGTTAAAACCGAGTATGAATTTGTATCATAAAATGCTTTTCTAATATTTTCAATTTCTTTTATTGTATAATTTTTATGATCTGCAAAGATCAGCTTATTCTTAATATTTATTTCACTTCTTTCAAGAATTCTTAAAAAAGATTTAGGTTTTGCAATACCACAAACAACCAAGCTTTGCTGACCTTCAAAATCTTTTGTAGAATATTCTTTGTTATTTTTTACATCAAAAATTCCACTTACTTTATAATGACAAAAATAAGTTTCTTTGTCCTCCAAATAATTTTTAAGCTTATTTGGAATTTCAACTTTAGTTGAAAATTTTTGATTTATTATAACTGCATCTGCTCTTTTTATAGATTCAAATGGTTCTCGCATTTGACCAAGAGGTAACAAAGTTTGATCAAAACCATTTGCGTTACTTAAAAACTTTTGGTCAATAATAAGTAAATCTATATCTCTATCAATCCATCTATGTTGAAAAGCATCATCAAGTATCACCAAATCTAAATCAACGTCTTTTATAAACTTGTTAACTCCTTCCACTCTTTTTTCTGAAACAGCAGTAGGAACGTTACATTCATTTGCCACTAAAAAAATTTCATCTCCAGCTTCATTTACAGAAGTTATTGTTTTGTCGTGATCAGAAACTAGCCTATAACCTTTTGAGTTTCTTCCATAACCTCTACTTAACACACCTACTTTTTTTTCTTCCGACTTAAAATATTTAGTTAGCATAATAGTTAAAGGTGTTTTACCAGAACCTCCAACAGTTAAGTTACCGACAGAAATAATTTTAACGTCTACTTTAGCTTGTGTAAAAATATTTTTATCAAACAAGAAATTTCTTATTTGAATAATCAATTTGTAAAGAACAGTTAAAGGCGATAAAATAATTCTAATAAACTTTAACAATTTTGCTCCGCTTGCTTTTGCAAACTGTTTAGTTCTTTGCTTGCTTTATTTATCATTTCATCTGTTTCTTGGTAACTTAAATCTTTGTCAATAAAAATCGGTTCTGAATAAACTGCAGAAACCTTCGCAAATGGATAAGGGATTTGAAATTTATCCCAGCTACTCAATTTTACCTTTTTACTTATGCCAACGCCTAACAATACCAAAGGAACATCCGCTTTTTTCGCTATTATTACAGCACCAGCTTTTAACTCTTTTTCTGGTCCTCTTGGTCCATCAGGAGTTATTGATATTGAGCTTCCACTTTTTGCTTTCTCAACCAATACACTTAGAACTTCACTTCCACCTTTACTACTTGAACCTCTTTCAACATTATAGTTCCAACTGGTTAATACTCTAGAAAGTATTTCTCCATCTTTACTTTTACTAATGATTGTGTAAAAGTTTTTATTTTTCTTCAAGTACCAGGGTAACAACATTGTTCCGTGCCAAAAAGCAAGGACATAATTTTTATTTTCTTTCTCTAAAACTTCAAATTGCATGTTTCGCACTTCTGTAATTCTTAAAGTTTGAAGCAAAACATTTATAACATATTTTACAAAATGAATTCCCAAAAATTGCAAAATCTTTTGACTTAATTTTTGTTGCTTCATTTCTATACTTTAACTAATTCAGCATAAATAATTTCTGCAGCTTTTTTACTCGGATTTCCTTTTGTGTTCAATTTGTTCTTAATTTCGTTCAATCCTTTTTTTACCAAACTATATTTGTCTTCATCAATTATAATATTTTTACTTTTCACATAAATATTTTCAGGATTAACATCATTTTGAATTAATTCATCAACAATTGTTTTGCCAGCAACAATATTTGCTAATGCTATATTCTTAATTTTTATTAACGATTTACTTATTAAATATGTAAAATAGTTCGTTGCATAAACCACTATAAAGGGAGTTCCAATAATTCCAGCTTCCAAAGTTGATGTGCCAGATTTTACAATTGCAAACTTTGAATTTCTAAGCAAGTTGTATGTCTCTCCTTTAATTATTTTAAAATTAAATTTTGACTGAAACTCTGTATAAACTTTCTCATCAATATTTTCTGCACATGCTACTACTGTTTGTAAATTTAATTCTTTTGATAATTTCTCTGCTGCTTCAATTGATGGAAGGAAAATATTTTCTATTTCTTGTTTTCTACTTCCAGGCAATAGTACTAATAATTCTTTGCTTCCATCTAAATTATATTTTTGTGTTAACTCTTTTTTTGATAAAAAATTATATTGCTCAATTTTATTTACCAAAGGATGCCCAACAAAATCAACACTAACATTATTTTTTGAATACAACTCTTTTTCAAAAGGAAAAAAAACAATCATTCTATCAATTATTTTTTTTATTTTTTCAATTCTTCCTTTTCCCCACGCCCATATTTGTGGCGAAATGTAATAAATGTTTTTCAGTCCCAATTTGTGAAAAGATTTTGCCATGCTCAGATTAAAGCCGGGATAATCAACTAATACAATGTTTTTAATGTTTTCATTCTTAGTAACTTTTATTAAATCTTTTTTCACCTTCTTAATAAAAGGAAGATGTTTGATAACTTCTACAAATCCCAAAAAACCCATATCATTTGTATGGTAAATAGTCTTCATACCTTCTGCGATCATCTTATCACCACCAATTCCAAAAATCTCAATCGTATCATCAATTGCTAACAGCTCTTTTATTAAAGAAGATCCGTGTAAATCGCCTGAAGCTTCGCCCGCAATTATCATCATCTTTTTATGCAAAATTTGTAACTATATATTGAATGATTATTAACAAACTAATTACCGACAAAGCTTGAAATGTTCTTCTTTCCGAACGCAAACCAGTCTTAACATTAAGCTCTGGCTGTTCAAGATCTACAGCATTATAAGCTTTAATACTTGGCATAAATCTAGAAACAGACTTTTTATAATTATCAAAATCTTTGCCATACGTTTTTCGTAAGTATTCTTCTTCTTCCCTAATAATTAGCCTATATTGAAAATAGGAAAACAAGAATGCTCCAATTTGCAAGTAGGGAAATAAAGCCATTGACATTATTCCGACACCAACATAAATTAAAATATTTCCAAGATATAATGGATTTCGTAAGTGTCCAAAAGCTCCGCAAACAACCAGATAACTCCCTCTAACACGCCCTGTTGTTCTGGTTTCACTACCAGCACAACTTACACCCCAAAATCTAAAAGCTTCTCCCGCAAGAGCAATTGCTAAACCAATTAAAATGCTTGCCAATGTAGCTTCTTGAAAAATTAACATTGCAATTACAAACGGAATTGGTGTGTAGCTTCTGTACTTAAATAATAATTTTGCAAATTCTTTCATAATGTTTTTTTATGTGTTACTAAATTATTTGTCACAGATAATTCTTTATCTCATTGCGAACTAAACGTCATTTGTTGAGTGTGGAAATCTGTAGAATAATCGATCGGACACATTAACAGATTGCCACGTCGCACAAAACACTCCTCGCAATGACAATCTAAAAATATACACCAGAGCAAAGCTCCACTTGTTAAATCTTTCCTGGTTCCAGATAAAAACATTCTGTAAAGACGATTTACTAAACAACTAACCTTGCATATATGCTTCGCGTCTTTTTAATCTAACTTGATTTCTTTTTTTTATTTTTTTCTTAGTTCTTAAGTTTTCAACTATTTTAGTTACATCATTAAAACTTTTATATGGATAGTACGGAACGCTGTTACTTTCACAATATTTCAGTAATGATCTTTTCGCAAAAATAAAATCACAATGCTGTGCTGCACAAGTATCCGACCAACCATCACCAATATAAATTGTTATGTCTTCATCGCTTGAAGAATTAAGGATATGGTTACGTTTACAGTTAGCACAATCTTTACATTCTTCATCAGTATAAGGGAAATTTGGAATTAAATTTCCATCTTTAGTAATTTCAACTTTGTTAGAAAAAGTTTTTAAATGATCAAAATCGTTTTTTTTGCTAATATGATTTATATAATAATCAAGACCATCGCTAACTATAGTAACATCAAATTCGTATTTAACACAATAGTCTAAAAAATCTTTAAAGCCTTCATCAATTGAACATGCATCTAAATATTCATCAAATTTGTTTTTGTCAAAATTTTCTACTGAAGCACAAAGTCTAAGCCACACATCTTGCGATGAAATTTTTCCATCGAGCCATTCTTTAATTATTTCATAACTTTTTTTAGCGTCTCCAAATTCAACAAACATATGTTCGCCAATATCTTTTGTTGAGATTGTACCATCAAAGTCTACATAAAATTTAAAATGTCTTTTCTCACTTTGCATTATGCTGAGACACTCAACTCTTCATTAAATTGAACACCAACCAATTTAGATATTCCTTCTTCCTGAATTGTAACTCCATACATATTTTCAGCAGCTTCCATTGAGCGTTTGTTATGAGTTACAATTATAAATTGAGTATTGTCACTAAAGTCTGTTAACAATTTTGTAAATCTATCAATGTTTGCATCATCAAGAGGAGCATCTACTTCATCCATAATACAAAATGGACTTGGCTTAACAAGATAAATTGCAAAAAGCAAAGCAGTTGCTGTTAAAGTTTTTTCACCTCCGGAAAGTAATTCAATGCCGGTAGGCCGTTTACCCTTAGGCTTTGCAATAATTTCAATTTTTGCTTCTAGCGGATCAACATCTTCTTCCAAGACTAAATCAGCTTCATCTCCAGGATTAAAAACTGATTGAAAAATAGTTTTAAAATTTGCTCTTATTGCTTCAAAAGTTTCCGAGAAAACTTGTTGAGCAGAATCATTTATTTCTTTAATTGTATTGATCAGATCTTTTTCAGATTCTGTTAAATCATTTCTTTGAGATAGTAAAAACTCTAGTCTTTCATTTTCTTCTTCGTATTCTGAATAAGCAAGAAGATTGATTGGACCAAGATTTTTCAACTTTTCTTTTAGCGATGAAACATCCGACGAAACTAAATCAAAATTGAAAACGTCAAGATCATCAAACTCTTTTTTCTCTAGTTCAATGCTGTATTCTTCTTTAATATGATTAACCAAATTTTCAAACCGAATAGAAAGTTCGTTTTGCTTAATCTGGAAGTTATGAATCTTATCAGAAACATCCTGTCGGCTATTTCTAAAATTATTTAATTGATGTTCAAATTCAGATGATTCATTTTTCTTAGATTTTAATTTTTCCTCAATATTATCAAGCTCTTCGGCACTTATTTCTTTTTCAGCATTAAGTTCATCATATTCAATTTGTGTTTCTTCTATTATTGAGTTAACAGTATTTATTTCTTCTTCGGAAGATTTAATTTCATTATGAAGTCTTTCTATTGAGTTAGACAAAGTAGTAACAGATTCTTTGGCCTTGTTCAATAAGTTGTTTTTGTTTTGTGTTTCGCCCTTTATTCTTTCAATTTCTAAATTTAAATTGTTGTGGTCAGTTTGCTGATTGCTATACTCTTCTTCAATATCTTCAAGCCTATATTCATAGCTTTCCAATTCAGATTTAATCACATCAACCATATTTTTTTCTTCTGTAATGTTTCCACGGAAAGTGTTGATGTTAACATTTAGCATGTTCAGTTCGGAAATATTCTCTTGAATCTCGTCTTGAATTTTTTCAATGTCTTTTGCCGATTTTTCTTTTTCGTATTCAATTTGAGAAATCTGCTTCTCGATGCTGGTAACATCATTAAGTAATATTTTTCCGCTTTCGGAAAGTTCTTTTAGATTTATGTTTTCTGCTATTGTTTCTTTTTCAGCAATACTTTTTCTGAGTTGCTCTAGTTTTTGTTCTAGCAAAGGATATTCATTTTTGAAGTTTTCCAAAAGCTGCTTTCTACCAAACAATGAATCATCTAATTTAGCAATAGAACCAGCTTCCACAATTCCATTACTCTGAATATAATCACCATCAACTGAAACAAAACTAAATTCCGGAAAGTCTTTATTCAATTTTAATGCAACTTCAAAAGTTTCAACAACAGCAACATTTGCTAGTATTTGTGAAAAATAGCTTTCCCACTTTTTTTCTGTCTCAATTAAACTATTAGCCCAACTTATAAAGCTTTCATGTTTTGCAATTTTTTTCTTTTTCCTTGAGCTACTAAAATTATTTATCTTGCCAAGAATAGAAGACTCTTGTTTGTTCTTTTCAAGAAAGAAAAATGAAGCTTTCCCAAGATTATTTTTCTTTAAATATTCTATTCCACTACTTAAATCATCTGCAGTCTCTATTATCAAATTGTTTAATACAGATTTTAACGGAGTTTCAATTGCAGCTCTAAATTCCTCTTTTGAATTACCAATGTCTGCAAGTAAAATTTTTCCATTTTCTGTCCAACCATTGCTTTCAATTAAAGATTTAGATCCGGAAGCAACACCTTCCAAATTATTTAGCAAGGATTGGAAGAATTCAATTTTATCTTTAATGTTGTTTAGATTGCTTTTTTCGTCAACTTCTTGAAGTTTTAATTCGGAAATTTCTTTATCGATTTCTTCTTTTTTATTCTGAGTTGCGGCATAATCTTCTTCTGACTTTTCTAGCTTTTGAACAGTTGCAACTTTTTCGTTTTCTAAATCTTCTAAAAAGCCTACGCTCTTTGCTATTTCAGATGTTAAATATTGTATGCTATTATTAAGTTTATCAATATTTGCATTAAAATTTGTTATGGATTTTTCATTATTTAAAAATTCATTTTCTGCCGAAGCAACTATTTTTTGCTGCTCTCCAAATTCATCATTTTTTTGTTTATACACTTGACGCGTATCTAGTAAGTCTCTTTTCTTTTCCTCTAGCAAACCATGCTTTAGAAGTAAATCGTTTTCTTTACCTCCAAGGCTTTCATTTAATTCATCAATGTCTGTTGAGTACTCAATTATATTTTCTTTAGCTTCATCTTTTTGATATGTAAACTCTTCAATGTTATTATTAAAACGAGCAATATTACTTGTTAGTGATTTTGCCCTTTCTTGAGAAACAGAAACTCTTTTTTGTAGCTCGTAAATTTTATTTGTTATGTGAGAAATTTTACTTAATTTCTCGCGGTACTCAGTTTCAACATTGCTAATTTCTTGTCTGAACAAGATAAGTTTATTTTCAATTTCCTTTATGTCTGTATCAATCTGAGTTTTTTGGTTGGAGAGATTTGAAGTTTCAAATTCAGAACTTGCAATTTGAGTACTAAACAAAAAGAATTCTCTTTCTGCTAAACCCAATTCCTTTTCCTTCAACTCAGTTTGAATATTATTATATCTATCAGCCTTTTTAGCTTGCCTCTCTAATGATCTTACATTTTTTTCAACTTCAGAAACAATATCATTTACTCTAGTTAAATCTTTTTTTACTTCATCTAATTTTTTAAGAGATAATCTTCTTCGTAATTTATATTTATTAACACCAGCAGCTTCCTCAAACATTTTTCTTCGTTCTTCTGCTTTGTTGCTCAATATCGTTTCAATCATTTTTAATTCAATTACAGAATAGGCATTTGTTCCCATGCCTGTATCCATAAAGAGATTTGTAATATCTTTTAATCTGCATAAATTTTTATTCAACAGGTATTCACTTTCGCCAGATCTAAAAATTCTACGTGTAATTGTAACTTCAGAAAAATCGGTTGGTAAAATTCCTCTATCATTTAATATTGTTAAAGTAACCTCAGCCATTCCCATTGGTTTCTTAGAACGAGTACCATTAAAAATTACGTTTTCCATTTTATCGCTACGCAACGTACTACTTTTTTGTTCACCTAAACACCATCTTATTGCATCCACAATGTTTGTTTTACCACACCCATTTGGACCAACAATACCAGTAATTCCCTTGGTAAAACTTACTACAGTTTTATTAGCAAACGATTTAAAACCAAAAATTTCAAGTTTAGATAAATGCACAAAAATCCCTTAAATTGTTACGTATTGTTTTATTGCCAATGAAATATAATCCAAAGCAACCGATGAATATTGCAAATATGAAACTACACCTAATGATAAAACAACCAAGAAAACAAAACTAAACAGATAAACGAATATTGGGCGTACATCAAAAATGACGTAAATACCCTTAATAAATCTTTGTATGTTCCAGATTAAATACAAGCCTAAGAAACCATAAATTATATAATTAAAATCATGAGTCAGTAAAATTTTATATAATGCTGCCTCCAAAGGGAGCAACAATGCCAAAGGTAAAAACGACCAAATAGTAGTGAAGTAAACACTTGAGTATAACACTCGATTTCGCACAAAAAACGAAGACAAGTGAACAATAAAACTTATAACAAGAAAAAGAATAACAGATGTAGCAAACAAGTATCCAAAAGCCTTAATAGGATTCCATGCTAAAAAACTAACAATAGCACTAAGTTTCGGGCTCCCAAATGCAAGTATAAACTTTTCAATTAGAATATTATTCTTTAGGTAATAAAGCAAAATTGTAACTAACAGAGCATTAGAACTTGCGAGTAAAACCATGAGAATATTGGAATGAAATCCTGAGAGTATTCTTTGGTCTCTTATATCAGCATAAAAATTATAAGGACGAATTAAAGCTCTTGAAGCATCTTCTCTAAATTTTCTTTTTGAATTTATCAGTAAAGCAATAATTGCTGAAATTGCTAAAGCAACCAAAATGAAGAAAAAACGAGAATCATCTTTTTTGCTACCAATTGGAACTGAGACTCTTGATCCGCCTAACAATTTTGATTTAATTAAATTAGCACTAATTCTGGAAGAACTACTATCATTAGGCAAAATACCAATTTGATAAAGATTGTTTTTATTATAACCAGAAAAGAAAGGAGAGTAATCACCAGAAAAATCATAGATAGAATTTAATACAAAGCCATTAATATTGTTTTTATCCGAAAAATTCAACACACCTTCAAAAAACTTAGCTTGCCCTTCAAAAGAATAATCATTTAGATAACCATCTGTATTTCCATTATATGTCGGATAAGTAGCTTCACTTATAAAATAAAGCAAAGAATCTTTTTCTAAATGATTTGAAAACTTTTCAATCAAATTATCTGTATTTGTCGCAAACAGTTCAACTCCACATAGATCTACATTTGGAAGGTTATTCCCACTCAAGCCAATAAAAGATGAATAGCTTAACTTGTTTGATGTTTCTGATTTTATCTTTTCTGAAATAATGTTTACCAAATTTAGATGACTGTCTGACGAACTTAAATATGACCCACCCGCACCAAATCCAACAACAGTAGGATATTGAGTGAAGTATTTTGCTAATCTTGAGGCAAATGAAGTTGCTCGAGTTTGAAAATCACCATTATCTGCAAACCGTTCAGGAACTGAATTTAATGGAACCTCGACAAAGGAAAACAGTCCTAGTTCTTCGCACAAATAAACAGCATAAGGATGCGGAACAACTTTTGAGAATCGGACAGTATTAAATCCTAATTCCTTAATTCGTCTAATATCTTGCTCGATCTGTTTATAATTAGCAATCGAGTTTTTATTAGAACGAATATAGGTTACTCCATTTATTTTAATTTCTTTATCGTTTAATAAAAGTTTTTTGCCTTGCTTCTTAAAATCTAGAAGAGAAAGTTTTTCTCTATACTCATCATAAACAAATCCATCTACATTAGTTAGTTTGACCTTTAAAAGATACGTCTTTGGAGCTAAGTTAGACCAAAGTTTAATTGAACGAAGTCTTGTATAAAATTCTTTTTTATAGTTAGTTGTTTTGAGTGGTCTTATATTCCATGTGTTGTGATATGTATTTGAAGTATCACCAATAATTTTTAGAGTTGCATCAAGCTTAAATCTTCCGTTGAAGTTTTCTAATATAGAATCGGCAACTAATTCTTTAAAGTTTTCTAAATGTACTTTAAAACTTAACTTTGCCTTATAAGGCTTGGAATCTTTTTCATATAAAATGCTTGTACTTTTAATTCCAACTTTTGGTCTAAAAGAAAGATAAACATCTCTGAAAATTCCACCAAAATTTTTAGGAAAAAGAAATTGTTGAGCTAGAGGTATTGTGTTTTTTGAATCGTTTAGATAATTTAACTTCACTCTTAATACGTTTGGCGTATCAAAATTTAATAATTTTGGATCAACATTTAGTGAAAACGGAATGCTTCCACCAGGATGTTTGTAGATTGCAGCATTGTTTATAAAAACTTCAGCTGAATAATTTAATCCCAGAAAATTAAGTTTTATAAAATTCTCATTAACTTTTTTAGCATCAATTGAAAAGGTCTTTTCAAAAATAAATGTTTTATTACTGGTGGTTTTAACAGGCAGAGTTATTTGAGCAAAATTATTTTGCTTCTCTTCATCAAAAACTTTCCAATCACCATTTAAGCTTTGTATAGTTCTGGAGGTTGTAGTACCAAGGAAAAGTGAATCTTCTAGCGAATTAAAATTCGAAGTTAATTCCTCTAATTGAACTTGTGCAAAAGATAAAGTGCTTAAAAAAAACAGAGTACTAAATAGTAAAAATCGAGTTTTACCCATATATAAAAATTTTTATAATTATCGAGAATAAAGACTGCAAATATACTAAATTTCAGAGGGCAAATCAACGTAAATAACTGAAAACGAAAGGGTTCGAATATTAATGAAAACGATCAAAACAGAAGAAAAAGCTAAGTTTTTGGTGAGTAACAAAAATCCATTTAACTTACTAAGAGCTACCTCTAATTATCAAAAGTCTGTATGATTTCTTTATCTGACTAGCTTTGGGTAATTGCATTATCAAGTGCTGTTTTAAATTTTATAAGATCAACAGGTTTAGAAAAAATTTCTTCTACTTCTAGTTTTTTGTATTCTTCAATCTGGCTTTCATCAATATCTCTGCTAAGTATTGTAAAAGGAGGCATATATTTTAGGTCAGAATTAGAAATTTCGTCAATAAAGTTTATTCCATTTGTTTCCCCTAATTGATGCTCCATAACAATTAACATCGGCATTTTTTCTTCTATAATTTCTTTGGCAATATTCACATTTGGGGCTGTATAAATTTTTATTCCTTCTGTTATGCTTTCAATCAACTTAGAATACAGATTTCTATCAGCTTCAATATTATCTATCAGTAAAATCGATGGAATTGAAATTGGAATTGTAAAAACAAATTCAGTTCCTTTTCCCAATTCACTTTTAACAAAAATTTCACCATTATGTTTTTCTATAATTTCTTTAACCAAACTTAATCCTAAACCTGTACCTTTCTCGCCATCAGTTCCAAGAGTTGTAAATTTTTTATCTACAAGAAAAAGTTTTGGAATATCTTTCGGATCAACACCAACTCCAGTATCTGAAACTACAAATTGAATTTTTTGTTGTGCTTCAATTTTTTTTGCTTCTATGTTTATACTTCCGCCTTTCGGTGTAAATTTTATTGAGTTTGAAACCAAATTATTAAATACTTGTGTTAAAATATTTTCATCTGCATTTATGTAAACTGAATCATCAACTTTTGAAGTTAATGTTAAGCCCTTTTGATACGCCGAACCGGAAAGTGTTACAACTGTTTTTTTAACTAAATAATTTGCGTTTACAACCTTAGGTGTAATTTCAATCCTTCCAGTTTGCAGTCTTGTCCAATCCAACAAACTGTTTACCAAATTTAAAGTATTTTGTGAAGCGTCTCTAATATTTGAGACATACTCTATAATTTCTTCTTTTGTTAATGTTGTATCTGTTGCAATTAGTTCTGTAAACCCAAGTATTGAGGTAAATGGAGATCGAAGATCATGAGAAATAATTGATATAAATTTATCCTTTGTTTCATTTTTTGTCCGAAGTTCACTTATCTCTGATTTTAGCTTAATGCTCTCTTGTTCCCGAATAGTAACATCACTTGCCGAACCATAAACCTTAACAGCTGCACCTTTTGCATCGCGAACTATTTTAATTTTGTTGCTAATCCATGTTGTTGAACCATCTTTTTTTATTATGCGATAATTAAATTCACCACTAAATTTATTTTTATCAGATAATAAAACTGAGATATTTTCTCTAACAAATGTTTGGTCATCTGGATGAATTATTTTATGCCAAAATGTAGGTTCAGAAATAAATTCCATTTGAGAGTATCCCGCAACTTTATTTATTCCTGAGCTAATAAATTCAACATTTAGCTCATTATTAATAATTTTAGCTGACCACAAAAAATCCTTTAGGTTATTTTCAAGATTTTCTGAAAAATTATTTTTTTCAAACGGAATATTTGTCTTTGGATTTGTTGGGTTAAAAAGCAAAACCGAATATTTATCTTTTGAACTTTTATTTATTTTTTTAATTTTTATTTCAATCTTTTTGTTGAGTTTGGTTCTGAAATTAAATGTATTTCCCCCAGCATTTGCATAAATGATATCGTCAAAATTTTTCTTATTAATATTATCAAAAAGAGAATAGAGGGAGTTGTTAATTAATTCTTCTTCTTTTTCATAACCAAACAATTCAAGAAATTTTGGATTTGCCCTTGTAATTTTATCTTCCAATAAAATTGCTATTGCTTCTTTTGAATCATTCAGTAAGGATTCTGCAATTAACGAAATTACTTTTCTTTCTTTTTTACACTCTCGTAAATAAACAGTATAATATTTTAATGACGTTCCATCATGGGTAATGTTAAACTCGGGACAAACAGTTACAACGCTCCCAGTTTTAGAGATGAGCGGAATTACATCAAATTTTTCGTCTCTAATAACAGAAAAAAGATTCGGGATTTTATTTTCAATTTTGAATTTATTATCAATTAATTCAGTAAATGTAACGCCACTTATTTCATCTGATTTATAACCGAATTTTTCACAGAATTGTTCATTTACAAATGAAATTGTTCCAAGAGAATTAACTTGTAAAATCATTTCATTCGATTTTAAAACCGTTTCTCTGAAAAATTGAATTTCCTCTTTTTTAGCTTCATGCAACCTTTGTTTACTTTCACTTAAATGGTTACAGAAAACTATTAAATTATTTTTATCCGCATCCGAAACTATTTTGATATTTGTCCTAAATGAATTTTGTTCATTTGTATAATTAAATTTTCCTTCCCAAATTTGACTTATAGCTAAATCGTTTCTTATATTTTCAAAATATACTTCATCAATTTTTGAAAACAATTTCCCAATAAATTTATCCTTAATTTCTTCTTCTTGAACATTAAAAAATTTGGCAGCTTCATTATTCCAGAAATTAATGTTACCATGCATGCTTACTTTAAAAACTGCATCGGAACTTGCAGACGCTATTGATTGTAATTCATTTAGCTCATTAGCATTATTTAAGAAACCTAAACAATCTATTCCTTTACCATCAGTTTCGTTTAACAAAACTATAATATTATTTGTTTTACCATCATTACTCGTTAATGGAATAAATACCGAGTTTAGGTTTATTTTTGCGACATTAGAATAGTAATGAAGCTTAATGCTTTGTGGAATATTTTCACTTAATGCACTTTCAATTGTTGAAGATATTTTCTCTTCTTGCGAATTATTGAAAACATTTGATATTTTTTTGCCTTCACTATTCCCCAGAAAAGTACATTTAGGGTTTTCAATTGGTGAGGCATACTTAATGACACCATCATTATCTATAATTAAAAAACAATCAGAAATATTTTTTACAAAATTCTCAAAAGTGCTAGTTGATGAAAAATCTGTATCTAATGGTTCCTGATCAACTTGATAATCTTCCAGTATTAAAATTCCACCTTCAAACATTCCGTCTTTATAAATTGGACTTCCCTTAATTGACAAGTTAGTTTTATTATTTCCTAGTTCCTTATTTTCAATAATCGATTCAAAATATTTACCCTTACCTAATTGCAAAATATCAACTAGTGGAAGAGATTTGTTAAAACATTCATCATCAAGCAGATAATTGTTTATTAAGTCTTTAACTTTTCTGTCTGGACAAACAAAATCAAAAAAGTTTTTGTTTACAGATTTTATTCTCCATTTCTTATCAAAAATCAACATTCCAATGGGTAAAACCTCAATAAAGTTTCCCCAAGAGTATTGTAAATTTTCAAAATATTTTTCTATTTCCGGATTTTTAATCATAAAAATGGAGTCGCTAGCTTTTTAATAATTAGATAATAACTTAAATGTAATTTAACAAATGTAAATTAGTGGTAACACTAAAAAATAATGTGATGTAAAGCACTTAAAGTGTATAATTTAGCCCAAATTTAATTATATCAAATAATGTTATATTCGATTTTAAAAAGTCAATTTTACCAGATAGTTGATTTTTTTATCAAAAGTGTTTTACCAAAAAATTACTTTATAGCCTAAATTGATAATAAAATTGAAGAATTTAGAGATTTTAGCTAACTTTCAAATTCTAATATTTTTCAATAAAATCAAAATTTAATCAGAACTATTAATCTTAGAATTTAATATTAACTTAACTATACAGGAGTAAGCGAATGGAAAAACTAGATTTAACTAAATACGGAATTATGGACACTAAAGAAATTTTTAGAAATATTTCCTACGAAGAACTATACAAACATGAAATGGATTCTTCACTAGAAGGTTTTGAAAGATCTCAAGATACTGAATTAGGAGCAGTTAATGTTATGACCGGAATTTATACAGGTCGTTCTCCCAAAGATAAATTTATTGTTAAAGATGATGTTACAGCAGATACTATGTGGTGGACATCAGACCAAGCTCCAAATGATAACAAACCGACGACACAAGCAGTTTGGGAAGACCTTAAAAAATTAACTGCCGATCAATTATCAGGAAAAGATCTTTATGTAATGGATGGTTATTCTGGTGCAAATGAAAACTCAAGATTGAAAGTTCGTTTTATTATGGAAGTACCTTGGCAAGCACATTTTATTAAAAATATGTTTATTCGTCCAACTGAAGAAGAATTAGAAAACTATGGGGAACCAGATTTTGTAATTATGAATGGTTCAAAAACTTCTAATCCTAAATGGCAAGAACATGGACTGAATTCCGAAGTTTACACGGTTTTTAATCTTACTGAAAAAATGCAAGTTATTGGTGGAAGCTGGTATGGTGGAGAAATGAAAAAAGGTATTTTCGCAATGATGAATTATTATTTACCACTTAAAGGAATGGCCGCAATGCATTGCTCTGCAAACATTGGTAAAGAGGGAGATGTTGCAATATTTTTTGGGCTATCAGGAACAGGTAAAACCACTCTTTCTACAGATCCACATAGAGAATTAATTGGTGATGATGAACATGGCTGGGATGATGATGGTGTTTTCAACTTTGAAGGTGGCTGCTATGCAAAAACTATTAATCTTGATAAAGAGGCAGAACCTGAAATTTATGCTGCAATCAAAAGAGATGCCTTATTAGAAAACTTAACAGTTGATGAAAATGGAATAATAGATTTTGATGATGATTCTGTTACTAAAAATACTCGTGTTTCTTATCCAATTTATCACATTGAAAATATTGTAAAACCTATTTCTAAAGGTGGACATGCAAACAAAGTAATTTTCTTAACCGCAGATGCTTTTGGAGTAATGCCTCCAGTTTCTAAATTAACTCCAGAACAAACCAAGTATCATTTCTTATCTGGTTTTACAGCAAAATTAGCAGGTACTGAACGTGGTGTAACATCTCCACAACCAACTTTCTCAGCTTGTTTTGGTGCTGCATTCTTAAGTTTACATCCTACTAAATACGGTGAAGAATTAGTAAAAAAAATGGAAGCAAATAATGCTGAAGCTTATTTAGTAAATACTGGTTGGAACGGAACTGGGAAAAGAATTTCTATAAAAGATACTAGAGGAATTATAGATGCTATTCTTGGTGGTTCAATTGAGAAAGCTGAAACTAAAATGATTCCTTATTTTAATTTAGAAGTACCAACTATACTACCTGGTGTTGATCCAGAGATACTTGATCCACGAAATACTTATCAAGATATGGAAGAATGGAATGTGAAAGCAAAAGATCTCGCTGATTTATTTATCAAGAATTTTGTTCAGTATACTGATAACGAAGAAGGTAAAGCTTTAGTTGCCGCAGGTCCACAATTGTAAAGGCAGATTGTTAAAGTTGTTTTGTAATTAATAGAATTGTCATTTCGGGCGTAATAGTCAAAAAGTGTTGCTGAGATTTATATAAAGTATTGAAATATATAAATTTACAGGAACAAAACTTAATGGTATTAGAGAATGATGAAAAAAAACATTGCCCGAGTTGTAAAAGTAGC